>PPYE01275144.1_pt1 | contig 220095 bp, 202 predicted proteins | sample 1559881 | NCBI WGS metagenome assembly PPYE01 (sample SAMN08240022, study PRJNA423297) | Human gut metagenome, whole genome shotgun sequencing project.
AGCACGCATAGCAAGATGGCACAGAGAATTGCCAGCCAGAAGAGAATGCTCAGCAGCGTAATTGTCACTTTTAGAATTATCCTGACTATAAAGCGTAGTATCAGAAAACCTGCAATGACTGAGATGGCGGTTACGACTTGCGGCGTTACTATCTTTGAGATAAGCCAAATGGCACAGATAACGATAGAAAGCAGGATAGCGAGTTCGATGAAGCGTGTCCAAGAGAAGCGGCGGACTTGCTTGGGAGAAGTCGGCTGCTGCTTGATTTTATCGGTTTTGTTCGATACGTCTGCCTTGATGAAGGCAGGTGTGTGAATGTCTTGATTCATGATGATTGTATTCATAATCGGAGCTTTTAATAGTTCAAGAGCGATAACAAGATGCGCAGACTACACAAAGACAAGTGTTTGCAAAACTCTTGTCGTGTGGAGTGGAGCGTTTATCTTGGCTCTTGACACTACAAAAGCTCCGTGTGGTGCTACATCAAGTCATGTTCTCACCGCCTATCGTTGGCAGACCATTGACCTCGATGAGCAGAACGATCGTCCCTGTCAGTTCGGTGTAGAGTTTATCGTACTCTGGACTTGCGCCAAAATCGTCCGTGAGTTCATACTTGTCGAAAACGCTTTGCACAGCCTTGTTCTTCAGAAGTACCGGGGAAAGTCTTTCCGGGAGCGGACTGGGAAGTTCTTTCTCAAACTCATTCTCCAAGACAGATACAAGCGTGTCGTACTTTGAGAAGTGCAGTCCTTGATACAACACTTCGCTTGCCATTGTTTCCGCTTCGGGATGGGAAAAGCCTTGTGCCACAGCATCGCAGTAGGTGGTAAGGGCTTCATCGGCTCTTGCCGTTATGAATGGTTTGTCACTCAGCATTTCGGGGAAATGCTCACTGAGATAGTTCTCCAACTTTAGACGGAAGTAGGATAGTTCTTTCTTTGTCGTTTCCATAATTCACATTATTTTTGGGGTTATACATTATTATATTATCGGATTCCCATTGCCTTGTTAAACTTACCGAGTTTGTCGGCAAGTTGCTCCATGTCATGCTCAATCTTCTTGTTGGTTATGCGGGCATAGATTTGTGTGGTTTTAATATTCGTATGCCCCAGCATCTTCGACACGCTTTCCATTGGAACGCCCTTACTTAGCGACATAGTGGCAAATGTATGCCGGGCAAGGTGAAAGGTCAGGTTCTTCTTGACACCGCAAAGGTCGGCTATTTCTTTCAAATACGCATTAGTCTTCTGATTCGTCAGTATGGGGAATAGTTTGCCGTCCCGATAGGTCTTTCCACTATACTTTGCAATGATGCGCTTCGGAATATCGAGAAGTAGGACATTTGTTTCCACGCTTGTTTTCTGCCTTTTGGTCATAATCCACTGCTTGTCATCGAGCGTGACGATGTTGTCCGGTGTGAGATTAGACACGTCAATGTATGCCAGCCCTGTAAAGCAAGAGAAGATGAAAACGTCCCTTACCAGTTCCAAACGCTGGATGCCGAAATCCTTGTTGGCTATCTTCATGATTTCTTCGTCCGTGAGGAAACCACGGTTTACCGGCTCCAAGTGGAAACGATGATTGAGAAAGGGGTCGTGAAGGAGATAGCCACGCTTTTGTGCATATATGGTTACGGTTTTGAGAGCCTTCATTTTCTTGACCGACGTATTGTAAGCGCAGCCTGCCACAGTACTCAGATATAACTCAAAGTCTTGTACCACGGATGGTGTGAATTCTGTCAGTCCTATATCCTTTCTTCCATATTTATGGATAAGGAACTCTGAGAAATGTCTTCTCAAAACACTGTACTTTTGCAGACTGTCTTTGCTGATGGTGTGTCCGACACGCTGCTTGATGTCTTCGTTGAACTTGTCGAATATCGGGAGGAAAGTTGTGTACTCCCTGTCTTTTCCTATAAAGAAAGAACGGATTTTCTCCAATGACAGGGATTCGTCATCCTCAAACTTGCGGTAAATTCCATTCAATGTAGTTGAAATAGAGTCCAATGCGGCATTGACGGACAAGCTTTCTGCCGTCCGACCTTTAAGTCGGCTTGTGGCATTATTCCACGAAGTCTTGGTCACGAATATTTTCGTAGAGCCAAAATTTGCCATTTCTCCGTTAAGGAATACACGGAGCATTACAGGCGACTTTCCTTCTTTGTTCTCATAGTTTGAGCGTAGGTAGAAGGATACCTTGAAATTTGTTCTCATAATGCATCATTCTTTTGTGTAGCACTCGGCTGCAAAGTTAATATATAACATACTGAAACAGAAAGAATTGATGCCGTCAATATGGTATTCAGAATCCCGTCACTGCTACATTTTTTATTGCTACAATTTTTGTGTAGCAGTTTATGTAGCAGAATTTGACCGAATGATGACTGTCAAAACATAGGGTTATGCCGTCAGGCGATAGAGGTATATACAAAGAAAAATCGTTGTAAAACCTTGATTTTACAACGATTAGCTAATTTTTGAAGGCTAAATTGACAACCTTTGTGAAGTCCTTTTGAAGCCTATTAGCGGAGAGAGAGGGATAAAAACTATAATACAAAATCATTTAACATCATTATCAAATAATATCAAAACATCTTGAAAATCAACTCCTTGTTGATATGTTTTGAAAATATATTGTTTTCTTGATAATGATAGTTCCAATAATCCGCATCAAAAAGTGGGTCAAGCGGTGGGTCAAGAATAAGGAGTTCAAAAATTCCTTCACTAATATAACTCGCCCAATCATTAAAAAAATATTTTTACAAAACCATTTTTCAGCCAAAAAGTGGGTCAAAAGATAGGTAAAAGAAGATGGATTTGATTAACTTTGAAATAAAAGTTATCAGATATGATCATCAAGCGAACGATTAAATTCTCTATCCAAAACCAGCGTAATGCTGGAAGCAGACTTCGTATGCGTGTTTCGTACAATGGTTGCAGGGTGGATTTTCAGACAGGAATCGTTTTGAACAAGGAGTATTGGGACGATGTGCAACAGCGTGTATTACCCTTAAACTCTAATGTTGCCATGGCTACTGACCGAAATGATCAACTTTTGCAGATGTTGACAGATATGATAGCAGTATTTCGAGAATACGAACTACGAAATGTGGTACCGACAGTACCTGAACTTCGTGAATCTTTCGCTAAGCAACGTTCCTCTCATACACAAACTGCACAGCAGAACAAGAATAAAGATAGAACTCTAATTGTTCAACAAGTGGATAAAAAAAGGAACGGGACGAAAGATAAGGGCTTATGGAAGTATTTTGATGAATTTGTCAAAGTCAATGGAAAACTGAATGACTGGACTTCTGCAACCCACGAAAAATTTGCTGCCCTTCGGAATCATCTATTTACTTTCGATAAAAAGCTCACCTTTGACAAGTTTGATGAAGATGGCATAGCCAACTTTATTGATTATCTTGGCAAAAAGGGTATGAAAAACAGCACCATCAACAAGCAACTCGGTTTCTTGCGGTGGTTCTTGCGTTGGTGCTACGAAAAAGGCTATCATACAAACCATACATTTGAATACTACAAGCCAAAGTTGAAAAATGCGACCAAACGTGTTGTGTTCTTGACAGCAGAAGAACTGAATACGCTTGAAGCATTTCAAATACCTGACAAGTATGTAGCCCTCGGTCCTGTACGTGATGTATTTCTCTTCACTTGCTACACTGGCTTACGTTACTCGGATGCTTGCAACCTTACATGGGATGATATACATAATGGAAAGATAGAGATAGTAACCGTCAAGACTTCTGATCGTCTTCTCATAGAAATCAATTCAAAGGCACAAGCTATACTGGATAAGTATGCCGAAATACATTTTCCTAACAAGAAGGTTTTGCCGGTAGTAAGTAATCAAAAGATGAACAAACACCTGCATACACTTTGTAAGTTGGCAGGCATAGATGAATCTATCAAATCAACCCACTATGAGGGAAATAAGCGAGTCGACGAAGTACACCCCAAATATGAGCTTATCGGTACACACTGCGGACGACGTACTTTCATTTGCACAGCTTTAGCTAAAGGCATCCCCCCCAGTGTTGTAATGAAGTGGACTGGTCATAGTGACTATAAAGCGATGAAACCTTATATTGATATAGCGGACGAAGTGAAGTCTGAATATATGAAGCAGTTCGATAATTAAAAATCAGAAGGTAAGATACCTTGTATGAAATAAAATTTATTATCTTTGCAATGTCGTTTCGAGACACTTTAATACATTTGTCGAATAAGTGGATAGCTTTCCTCCCGACACCCTTTAATACAATTTTCGCTACGACAAATGACCCTCAAGCCAAAAGGTCATCATTATGTTTTAACGTATTAAAGTGTAAAATATGGAACTATCAGAAGCATTCTTACAAACACCATTGGCGGAATTATCCGTAAAGGATTTCGTTAATCTTATGAAGGAATATCGACCCAGCGCAGATACAGCATCAGAACACCTGTTCGATGAAGATGTGTGGTTATCAGGATATAAGAACCTTGCAAAGTATTTGCATTGTAGTGTACCAACTGTATGCCGCCTTGTGAAGAGTGGCAAGCTCAATCCTGCTATCAGGAAAATTGGTGCTACCTACTGGTTTGACAAAAGCATGATATACAATTTATTAAAACCCCAAAATCATGAGTAGAAATACATCTACGGCAATCTATAAACAAGACAAGCCATATCCTCTCGTTTCTTTCGAGGGGAAATTATATCTACAAGTTGGAGTTCTGTTCGTAGTTACGGATGAAGACTCCGATGAAATTGTGGATGGAAAGAAAGTATTAGGCTATCACCGTAGTCAAGAAGCATATCCAATCATTGCCACATCGACAGAAGATATAGGTAGAACTATCTGTACTGAAACAACAGGGTGTATGGGGTGTAACCATATTCACGAAGGCGAGAAGGTTAACCTGACCAGCCTATACTATTATTTTGAGAATAATTTCTATTCAAGGGTACATATAGATGATAAAACAGACGAGATTGATTATGCACCACCATTTAGTCCTCTTTCCACTGCATTTGCTTTTCAAGAGTATGGTTGCATTATACTGCCCCCAGCAGATGACATCATAAAAATATATTTATTCATTACGGATCATGAGCCAGATAAGTATTATCTTGAAACAGATGAACAACCTTGTTTTTTCTGTGTTCCCTTGCTGGATGTTTACTCCACCGCTAAAAAGTTCTTGAGCATAATCAAAGATTATAGCGACATAGTAGGAAAGAAACTAAAATTTGTTTTTACTTGTAACGAGAAGTATCTTTTTTCTTTTCCATCGTACCAAGAAAGAGATAATTACATAAAGGAGCTGAATGAGTATATTCAAGCAGGATGGACTGCGGATTAGTTTGAATAAACAAATAAAGGGATAAGATATGACAAAAGTAGAAATTACAGAATGGGGCGAACTTAACATTATAGAGAAACTTCTGTCTGATTATACACTGCATACATCAGAAAGGAAAGATCCTCGTGTCATCCATGCAAGAACTTTGTTAGACCGTGTTCGCCCAGCACTTGTTGAAGCAACAACAAAATTATAAAATTATGCCCATCAAACTCGAAAACAGGAAGCTATATCCCAAGAACTGGAAAAAGATTAGGGAGAAAATATTAGAACGTGCTGGAGACAGGTGTGAGTTCTGTGGTGTGGGAAACCATACCTTTCGCTACAACGAGCGAACTGGTCGTTTGGCACGTGTTGTTCTTACAATAGCTCATCTTGACCACACTCCAGAGCATTGTAGTCCCGATAACCTCCGTGCTTTATGTCAGCGTTGTCATAATCGATATGATGCAGTGCATAGAGTAAAAACAAGGAAAAACAATAAAAACAAATGACACCAATAATCCCTTAATATAAATTATCACAAATAGAAAGGAATAGTATGACTGAAAAAATACATGTAGAATTTTGTGTCGACCTTAATGGTGACGCCAGTGGTGAAACTTATAAAATGAAGCGTGAAATGGATTTCAGACCTTGCGTCGGAGATTTGGTCTACATTTGGGATTTGACAGATGATCCTTTTGTTGTTGATCATATTGTTCTTGACTTTCCTGATGACAATGATGAACACAGGAATGGTATAACAGCGTGGTTGAAACCACAACTATAAATCTTCTTTAAAACATAAATAACTCTTCAATAATAACAACATTATATGGTGGAACATTCTATTATAAAGTTAGATCGTCCTTACCCAATAGTCCTATATCGGGGCAGCTTTTATTTGCAAGTAGGCAGCTTGTTTATTATTACAGACATGAAAGACGGTATAAACGCTTCCGGCTGTAAGTGTCAGATACCCGTGCAAAATGTATATCCAGTAATATCAGATGAAGGAGGACAGTTTGGAATGAAAACGTGTGAGCAAACTATGGAAGATACCATTTTTCTTTGCAGAGAGAAGGAAGTTGTTCCGTTTAACAAGCTAGCCCTATGGCTTTCATGGGATTTCATAGATACTTATGGTGATCCAGACTTGGAGACAGTTAAAAAATGCCCTACAATCCCAATGAACTACAGGCTCATTGAGGAGGTAACAAAGTATGGATGTAAGATAACAAAAGTAGATTTTCCTCAACATGGATTTGTCATTGATCTGCATCTTGAAAAGGATAATGTAGGTAACTATTACTTTAAGACATGGGAAGATAGTCAATTCTTCTTTTACGCAAAATATTTTGACTCGGTAAAAAAGGTTGCAGAATATCTATTACCAGGAATTGAGATTTATAGCAAATACATTATGCCAGTGGATTTTGAATGGAACTTTACCATAGATGACAAAGACTTTCAGCCACTATTCAATGAATTGAACAAATATATCAAAGAACAACTTTCAGATGGTATCGACCAGTGGAGAAAACGGTGGTATGAAGAAATATTATAAGAAAAACAAATAAAGTATTATAAACTAAACATTTTATTGTATCTTTGCACCGCAAAAGATACATTATGACAAAATTCACCAAAGCCAACTGGATGACCAGATCACTGCAAGAGAAACTGAATGTAGTGGGAGAGCAATTCCGCCTTGCCCGATTACGAAGAGATCTGACAATGGATCAGGTTGCACAACGTGCGCAATGCACAAGGCTTACTCTCTCACGTTTAGAAAAAGGAGAGCCTACGGTTTCTCTTGGTGTTGTTATGAGAGTACTCAATGCTCTGCAGCTTGAAGAGGATATACTCCATTTGGCTAAAGACGATAAGTTGGGGCACATGGTACAGGACCTAGGTATTAAGAATAAGAAACGAGCTTCAAAAAGATAACACATGGAAAAAATAGATGTGATAGCCAGTTTCGACTGGATGGATAAGGAAGAGAAAGTAGGCACTCTTGGTCATGAATACCTAAGAGGCTCTGACGTATTTTCTTTTGAGTTTAATAAAAACTGGCTCAAAACCTTTCCTAAAATTAACTTTGGGAAAGACTTCCGCCCATATCCTGGGGTACAATATAGCCGAGATAACCACATTTTCGGTTGTTTTTCTGATGCTCTCCCTGACAGATGGGGGCGGCGACTGATAGACTTGCGTACTTCACTAGAAACAGAAGGGAAAGCAAGCCATACCTTATCTGATTGGGACTATCTCAAAGGCGTGGAAGATGAGCTGCGTATGGGTGGGTTTCGCTTTCAGGACCCAAATAGCGGAGCATTTATCAGCTCTACGCCTGGTTACAGCGTTCCGCCTGCCATACACATTGATGAACTTTTACAAGCTGCTAAGGAGATTGAGAAATGTGAGTATAAGCATTTAGAGCCTGAAAAGAAATGGGTACAAAGGCTTTTCCAACCAGGTTCCTCAATGGGTGGAGCACGTCCAAAAGCTTGTGTGCAAAGTGGCAGTCATCTTTATCTTGCCAAATTTCCTTCTATCAATGACGACATCAACGTATCTCGATGGGAACACTTTGCACATTTGATGGCTAAGGAATGTGGTATCAATGTAGCTGAAACAAAAGTAATAAAGGCTGGCACTGATCAGGATATACTCCTATCTAAGAGGTTTGATAGAACCGAAGAAAAAAAGAGAGTCCACATGGCTTCTTCCCTTACCGTTCTTGGCTTCACTGATGGTGACGGACAAAGAACAGGAAAAGGCTATTTGGATATTGTGGACTTTATCGTTTCAGGAGGTGGCAATCACATAGAGACTAATTTAGAAGAGCTATATAAGCGAGTAGCCTTTAATATCTGCATTGGTAATACCGACGATCACTTTAGAAATCATTCGTTCCTGCTTGGTAAAGAAGGCTGGGAATTGTCCCCTGCATACGACATAAACCCAACGAATGGTATGTTTCAGGCATTGCTTATTGATGCCAATTCGAATGATAGTTCTCTCAATAGTCTTTATAATGCCCATGAGTTTTATATGTTGGATGGAACGACAGCAAGAGGTATTATCAAGGACGTAACAAGAAACATGAAGTACTGGGAGAATATGGCAGAGGACATAGGACTTCCCCGACGAGAAATCACACACTTTACGAATCGTTTTGAACAAGGTATGGAATTTCAATATGGGGCAGGACTTTGTCGGTGAGGTTAAACGATGGAGATATTTCATACATTTTCCCTTTAGTTTATACAGTATAAGAGCATAAATAATGTTTTTATGTTTACCATAAAGGCAAAACAACAAACACCCATAAAAACAAAATATATGTATTACAAATAAGCATAAAATTTTCCAAACAAGATTTTTATTTTTATGTAAAACAAAAAATAAACGCATTTTCCTTGCAACTTAGACAGATTTTACCTATCTTTGCACTATCATATTAATTGCTCTCCCCCTTTGTTCGGGTGTTAAGGCAGACTTGTACTGTTGTTAGCGAATTACATGTTATGGGGTCCCTCTCCAATGGACGTTTGTCCAAGTGACCTACCAAACTATGGAGATTGTTGTTTTAGCAGGTTTTTCTTAAAACCGCAACAATCACGCCCTGTTAGGGGCATAGTTTAGTAACGTGTATTTAAATATGATAAAAATGAAGAAACATTATTTTATGGTTGCTGCAATGGCAGTGAGTCTGTCTTTGCCTGTGTTTTTTATCTCTTGTGGCTCAAATAGTTCCGACGATGGCGTCGAGGCTATTGATTCCAAAAACTCTGTCATCAGAATGGAAATATCTATGTCAGGTGACTATGCCAAGTTCGATCCGTTCCTTTCCTTTAATGCCTGGGACTTGAAAGGTAAAGGCAAGGATATTCACACCTCGACAGGTAAGGATGTGAATATGATTTGGGAGCAACACTATGAGAAGAGTCCGTTTTCCACAGCATCTGCTCAAATCAAAGGATCTTATTCGTCATTTTCCGCCTCACTTATTCTTACCAATTCTGACAGACAGGAGGGAAAAGTAAGTGTCCATGCCAAGGTGTACAAAGACGAGAAGGTTATCCGTGACCAAACAACAAACATCGACGTGCAGCCCTCTGATCTGTCTATCAGTATCGGCTATGTGCCAGAGCAAGGTTTTACCAAAATCAATTAGGAGGACTGACGATGGAACAACAAGAAAACAGAATAGTCCTGTTTGCCAATCAAAAAGGAGGAGTCGGTAAGACTACGCTATGTGGCTTGTTTGCGAACTATCTTTCTGTTGACAGAAAGGTGCCATTACTTGTTATTGATGCCGACCCACAACAGACTTTTTCGGGTCGTCGTAAGGACGATTTGCGCAGACAGGAAGATGTACCTTATGTAGTACAGTCTATGACCATTAAGAGTCCTGAAAATACTCGCACCATCATGCAGAATTTGCGTACACTGCCAGGCACAACAGTGATCGACACACCGGGTAGCTTAACCCAGGACGGTATGCTCCAGCTCTTGATTAATGCTGATTACATTATCTGCCCATATCACTATGACCTCAATACGATAGATTCCACTCGTGCTTTTATCCTTGCGGTATTCCGTTTGCGTCAAGCTCACCCACAAATCAAGGCACAATTCATTTTCGTCTGCAACAAATACGATGTGCGAGTAGGCAAAAACAGCGAACTGAAAGCATGGAAGATCGTGGATGAATACTTTCAGAAGTTTGGCATTCTTGCTCCTCGTATTGGCAGTTATGCCGACTTGGAACGATACAACACCATTGGCAACAATGATAAGGTGGCAAAACACACCAAACGTTGCTTCGATTTTATTTACAAGACCATATATAATATAGCAGACAATGACTAAGTACAAATCAGATATAGCTGACTCTGCATCGAATATGATGCAATTGCCAGGCACATTAGAAGGGATGCTCCAGGATATTCATGGGCAAAAGGAAGTTTCTTCGCCACAAGAAGAGAGTAAGGAAACCGAAACTCTTACTAAACCTGCTCCTGTTCCAGTAGCACCGAAAAGGACTAAAAAACAAAAGCTGACGAACTCAACCCTGGCATCAGCTCCAGTTTCGGTAATGGTAGATGGTGATGCGCTTTGGACTGCATTCTGTAGCCAGTGCGAAGAAGAGGACAACTCACCTAAGATAGTAGGGAAAGATGGCAATATGACTCTTTGTAAAGTAAATAAGGATATTCTTGCAACATTTCGTAAATATGCGGTCGGGGGATATTCCACTCAAACCATCATCAATGCTATTCTTCACAGTTTCGTACTGCACTACAAAAAAGAATTCAGTCAATATAAGGTTACAGGTAAGTCCTTATTATAACATCGAGAATGCTTAGCAAGTACTTTCATCATCTTGCCAAAAAAGCTGTTTCCAAATGCATCAAATGGCTTATAATTACGGTCATTGCGTGCATCACATGGATAGGCTTCATTGGTGATCAGATCAAATCGACAGGTCATCGACTGTACGAACAGGGACAGCAACTCTACATGGAGAGTACTAAACAGCCTTTGTCTCCTGCTAAGACAGACAGTGTACTTGGCAAGCATATAGAAAAAAATAAACGCTATGAGTAGAATTGCAACTATATGGAATGCCGACAAGATAAAATTCTTGGTCGAGAACTATGCACATGTAAGTAATCGCAAGTTGGCAAATACCCTTGGAGTATCTATCCCTTCTGTGAAGATTAAAGCTCGTGAACTGGGATTAAAGAAAGAGTGTGCCAAACGCAAGATATTTCCTTCTTTGGAGACTAATATTCTTAAAATGAGTGAAAGCTGCTCGTATCGGACGATTGCGAACAAGCTGAACATATCCGTTTCTTCGGTACACTCTACCATCAACGATGCTACCACAAAAGGCTTTCAAAAACGTAGTCGTGAGAAGACTGGCAAGATCATGTCCGAGACAAGAGTACGTCTCATCAAGAGGGAGCGAGCAAGAGCCGTTTTCGGACTCAACCAGAAGACAAAAATCAAGCTGTTCCCCAACAAACAGAAATACCATATGCGAGACCGCCTGAAAAGATGCAGATATGAAGTTGAGCATAATGGTATGGATGTTTATATTGATGATGAGACACGCCGTCATGCCAATATCGAGACGGAAGCACAGAAAATAGGATTCAATATACAACTCCCCTACATAACATATTATCCATTAGATTTTGTTACAGAGAACGGTGACGCAGAAGAAGAAATCTTCACCGAGCTTAAAAGAAAGAACATTCATGGTTAATAGCTTAATTTAAAACAAAAGATTATGTCACAATGCAAAGGAAAGGTCATCGCAATAGGCGAGACCAGAACTGGCGAAAGTCAGAGAGGTAAGTGGGCATCCCAACAGTGGGTGGTCGAGGAGCAAGGGCAGCAATACCCTGAACATTGGGTGCTTGAAACCTTCGGTGAAGAGAACATCAACAAATACGACCTTCATGTTGGCGATGTGGTGGAAGTGAAATACAATGCACGCTACACGGAGAAGAATGGCAGCTACTATCCTTCAAACCGTCCATGGGAGGTGGTAAAGGCACAACAACAAGCCTAATCCACAGAACCAGGCTAATGATAGATACGGACAGCATAAAAAGTGTTGTCCGTATCTTTTTTGTTACACTATGTGGATAATAAAGCCATTTAATCACTGAAAAAGCAATTAACAAGTCAGTTTCTTTCCCTTGATAGTTATAAAAGACACAAGTATTATTGTGTTTTGGTTCCAAAGCCATACTTTTGTAATCGTTTTTGCAAAGACCTTTATTTGAACTTTGAAATTTTGCAAAAAACAAAGAAATCTAAAATTTATTTGTGTCTATGTTTGGAACATTCATGACCGTTATCATTATTGGATATATTGGCTATTATGGATATAATATTGTCCATGATCTCTACTTTGACAAGTCAGGTGAAGTTGTTGCCGTTGCTCACGTTGAGGAGCAGGAGGTGGACATCAAGGACGAATTAGGCAGTTTCACCCAATACGATGCCGACGAAGACCGAAAGATTGCTGACCAAAAGAAGAAAGAAACCCCAGCTGCCGATGTAAAGGCTGCAGAGGAGAGTGGATCAGTCTTCTCTCAAAAGTCTGTTATGCTCAATCCTGATGCTCCAGTTATTATGACAGGAGGGATAGAGGCTGACCAATTGCCAAATCTTGTAGATTCTTTGGAAAACACAGAGGAGGGATCAGACTTTTTTGTTATCAAGTCTGCCTTTACACCTGCCAGTATGTAGTGTTATCATTTTTAAATACACTATAGGTTCAAAGCCGTCCAGTGCAGTTTCCTGTTGTATTGGAAACTGCCGAAAGGCTTCTTTGTACGGTACTTTAATTCGAAATAATATAAAAAATTACATTTACATGTTTCAATTAAAGCAAGTTTTCAAATTTGTAAAAAATGGATGTGAAAGAGTCATTGGTTCTTCTAAGCGTGGCCTTGCAGCCTTCGTTCTTGGTGCTATGTATGGCGTTCAGGCCTTTGCACAGAGTAAAGGTGCTGGTGGTTTCTCATCTGCAACTACTGAGATTAATAGTTATGCAGGACCAGTCAAGAACCTCATGTATGCCATTGCTGCGGTGATTGCATTGGTAGGTGCTTTTAATGTGTACTTCAAAATGCAGAACGGCGACCAGGATGTGAAAAAGACCATCATGATGACTATTGGCGGTTGTGTCGCAATGGTTGCCATGGCTACGGCTCTCCCAATGTTCTTCAAGTAAGGATTACAAGCAAGATATACCCGATATAAGGATTGCAAAATCTTTTATCGGTGTATATCAAGCTCATTAAAAGAAGCTTACAAATGGGAGAAATCATCAGCTACCCAGTATTTAAAGGACTTCAAAAGCCCCTGGAGTTTATGGGAATCCGTGGCAAATTTATTTACTATGCTGCTGGTACCTTCCTCTTTGGATTTATCGGGTTTTTGGTTTTCAACATCATTTTGGGATTCTTTGCAGGCTTGATTGCCTTGGTTGCCATCGCAGGGACTGGCATTATTTCAATCTTTATCAAGCAGAAACTCGGCTTACATGCCAAGAAGCGTTATAAAGGAATTGTACATTACACAGGTCTATTTGAGTATTAAACAGGTCTATTTGAGTATTAAAAAGAGATAAGATATAATGGGAAAGAAAAAAGAGCGACCATTTGACAAACTATACGCAGAACTTGAAGACATCAAGGACGCTCGTGGGAACCTGATGAATACCGTCCTATTTTCAAAGAATGGCAACTGGTCTGTTATTATCGAAATTGAAAATCCAGTACAGCAATACTGTACAGATTCCGCCTTGTACTATGGCTATTCCGATATTCTTAGCAATATCATTCAGACTTTGGGCGAAGGCTATTGTCTGCAAAAACAGGATGTTTTTTGCAGACAGGGTTACGAGCATGAGCTTTCCGATGATATGAGTTTCTTGTATCAATCCTATTTCAAGTATTTCAAAGGTCGTGAGTACACCAACATCCGTACTTTCCTCATTATTAGCCAAGAGATTAAACAAAGTTCCTTTGTAAAATATGACCCGAAGTCATGGCTTGATTTTCATTCAAAGGTAGGAAAGGTCATTAATATCTTATCCGAAAAGGGAATCCCACACTACAAATTAAACAAGAAAGAAGTAGCCGAATATGTCCACCGCTTCCTTGCCTTCGACTTCAAGCCACATCCATTCTCATTGAACAATATGACGGTTACAGACGAGTACATCAAGGCAGGAGAGCGTGCCATCAAGTCGTTCTCACTTGTCAATATTGACACCATTGACCTACCCACCTTTATCCGTCCGTTCAATACCATGCCTGTAAATGGATTCAACATAGCAACAGACTTGTTGTCGTTTCTTTCTGACGTACCTTTCACTGACTGTGTAATATATAATCAGGTCATACAGATACCGCAGCAACGTCCATTGATGCGCAAACTGCAAGGGAAAGCGAAGAGACATGACTCCATGCCTGATCCAAGCAACAAAATTGCAAAGGCCGACATTGACCTTGTGTTAGACCTCCTTGCCAAAGAGAGCCAGTTACTGGTATATACGAACTTCAATATCATCACCTCCAGCCCTCTTGCTAAGGTCAATGGTGTTACCTCATATTTGGAGACCAAGTTATACGACTGTGGCATTATGCCATCTAAGTCTTGTTATAATCAGCTTGAACTATTCACCAACTCCTTTCCGGGTATGTCGTACTCCTTCAACAAGGATTACGACCTATTTCTGACACTTGCCAACTCTGCTCTCTGCTTGATGTACAAAGAGCACATGAAGCATAGTGAGGACTCAAGGCTTAATGTGTACTACACGGATCGTCAAGGCATCCCTGTTTCCATTGATATTACTGGTAAGGAAGGTAAAGTCAAATATACCGATAACGCCAATTTCTTCTGCCTCGGTCCAAGTGGTAGCGGTAAAAGTTTCCACATGAACTCCGTCGTAGCCCAGCTCCTTATGCAAGATACAGATGTCGTGATGATTGATACAGGCGACAGCTATGAAGGTATCAGCCATTATTTTCATGGCACTTACATTGCTTATAGTAAGGAGAAACCGATTTCGATGAATCCATTTAGTATTACTCCTGACGAGTATAACCTAAATTTCGGTGAGAAGAAGCAATTCCTCAAATCGCTCATCTTCCTTATCTTTAAGGGTAACGAAGAACCTACCAAGATAGAGGATAAGATTATCAATCAGACCCTCGTAGAGTATTATGACGAATACTTCAACCCCTTTGAGAAATTCTCCGAAAAGGATCGTGAGAAATTACGTGAACGCTTGATGCTTGAAGACAAGAAGAATGGTGAGTATGAGCGTTATGAAGAGAAACTGGAGGAAAAATACGGCGATGACTATACTATCAGTGAACTGGAGGGAAAAGCAACAACCACCTCCGTTGTTGGCTATAATGATGGGGACAAATCTAATGATGATGAATTAGAGTTCACCAAGGAAGAGAAAGACCATCATGCTAAGATAGAACGGCTGGTGAATAAACTGCGTGGAGTAATCAATGACAATGCAGCTACAGATGGTGAAAAAGTCAATGCCAACCGCCAACTTGTGCGCTTAATGCCAGAACTTATCGAGGGTAAATATCTCATGCGCATAGAAAAGAAGATAGATAAGATAGAAAAGCAACGCAAGAAGTTGAATGTCAAAAATCTGTCTTTCAATAGCTACTATGAGTTTGCGTTGGAACGTATCCCTCAAATTATGACAGAAAAGAAGATAGATTTCGATATAGATAACTTCGCTGCCATACTGGAGCAGTTTTACAAAGGTGGAGAATTAGAATACACCTTGAATAACGATCTTGACAAATCACTCTTTGATGAGAAATTTATCGTTTTCGAGATTGATAAAATTAAAGACGACCCAATTCTTTTCCCTATTGTCGTTCTCATTATTATGGATGTATTCCTCCAGAAGATGCGTCTTAAAAAGGGACGCAAAGCACTTATTATTGAAGAAGCGTGGAAGGCTATCTCTTCCCCTACAATGGCTGGCTATATCAAGTATCTCTATAAAACGGTTCGTAAGTTCAATGGTATTGCAGGAGTTGTTACACAGGAGTTGAACGACGTGATAGATTCACCCATTGTAAAAGAGGCGATTATCAATAACTCTGACGTGAAGATACTCTTGGATCAAAGCAAGTTCAAAGATCGTTACAGCGATATATCTGCTATTCTTGGTTTGACCGATGTGCAGCGACAACAAATCTTTACGGTCAATGCCCTGCCACCCAAAGACGGCATCCCTTATCACAAAGAGGTATGGATTGCTCGTGGACAGTATTCAGACGTTTATTCAGTAGAAGTTCCACCTGAATGGTACTGGGCGTTCACTACCGAGCGAGTAGAGAAAGAGGCTTTGAAGATATATGAACGAGCCTTTGATGACAATATCGAGCAAGCTATCACACATATTGAAGAAGATCGAAAGAAAATGAAGATTGAACGTTACTTCGACTTCGCTGTACTGGTTAATAAACATCAAAACATAATGAGCTTATGGGAAAGATAAAAAAGTTAATGGTTGTCCTTACAATCATTTTGCTCTCTGCCAGCTCTGCTCACGCTTGGGTCAGAGTGGTGTATGACAAGAACGCTACCGCTGCCGTTGCTGCCAACACTGCCTTTCAGGGGCTTATTGAACACCAACATAATGTTTACCTTGATTCTATCCGCTCCAAACAAGCCAAGATTATGTCCTATACTGCTTCGATGGAGTCCATCAAAGAACTTTACCGTATGTCAATGCAAAATATTAGTGGATTCGGTGAGGAATCGGCTTATTACAGACAGATGGCAGAACAGTTTATTCAAGTACCGGGTAATACGGCAAGAGCCGTCAAAGCCATTGGCAAATGTCCCGGTATCAATTACATCAATAGCCTCAATGAGATAGTCAATATTCAGGCAGAGGTAGTCAGCTTGATAGAGGACTTCGTGGATATTGTCAACAATGGTAAAGTTGACCTATCTGCCTTTACCAGCGGGAAGAGCAATGATAAGATCTCTGCATTTTTAAAGAATGCCCACTTAGGAAAAGGTGACGGTTATAACTTCCTCGATCGCTACGAGAGACTGACATTAGCTAACAAATTACTTTCCCATATAGTTGATATAAATACACGTCTCCAACAGATTGAATATATCTGTGAGTTTTGCTGTACATTCAGCAACCTCATGTATTCAATCGATCCATTGACATGGGCAACATTCTTTTCGGGAAAAAATATAGTAGAAGACGTTGTTAGTGACTGGAAATATCAGATGAATAGTTAAAATCAATCTTAACATAAAATGAGGATCATATGAAAAAAACACTTCTATCCCTCCTCTTGTTTGCCAGTTTTCTTACATCAAGTTATGCTGGTATAATTGGTCCCGATGACTTGCCTACAATTTCTGCCTTAATATCGCTCCATAAAACAATGGCCAAGGCAGAAGATTGGTCTGTAAAACAAGTGGCAACAAGTTATGGAGAACAGCAGCTTGCAACTAATAATTCCTCAAAGTTCAACGACGTGAGAACGACGCTTAATACTAAGCTCAACAATGCCAATCAGTGGATTATCCTTGCTGCAGCGATTTCCAAGACTACACTTGATGTTGGAAATGCTACCAAAGAGTACATACAGTTTACAAAGTTGACTGGGAAAAACATCTTTCGTAAACCTCAAATAGCATGGTATTTTGCCGAGGCCAATTATAATGTTAGTAAGCGAATATCACTATTAAAGAAATCCGTTGCTCTATTAGTTGCCTCCGAAACCAATATTCTCAAAGCCTCTCTTAGTGAGAGAATACAAATAATCTATGAAATTCAAGATCAGGTAGCTGTAATTCGAAGTATTATCAGCCAAGCTCTTTTTTGGAGTAGATGTGTAGATATTGGAGGATTTAAGTATGACTACATTTGGGATATTCTTAACAGCGATGTGTTTGATGGAATAGCTCATGACCTTATCGGAGAATGGAACCAAAACCTTACAACAATATGAAATATTTATCCATATTATTCACCCTCTTGTTTTCTACGACAGTATTTGCCCAAGTACCAGTAAGAGACGGTCAGAAGGAGAACCAAATCCGTTCTATGGAACAAGGACACTGGGATTTTTCGCCTGACTGGTGGTATTATTTCTTTCATAAAAATTATAGTGGTGCATATTTGAAATGGCATTGGAGAGGATTTAAGTCAGGGTATAGAGTTCACTTTGATGAAAGTAGATCAAATATTAAGACTGTGGGACCGAGACGTGAGGCGCAACTCGCTACCATGCTGTTGAAACAAAAGATTGTCGAAACAGAGCGTCAGAAAATCGAAGAACTCAACAAGGAAGAGATTGCTCGTGCTGCTGACCGTAATGTTGACCTCGTGTATGGGAAGTATAAAGACTTATTTTCCGATATGCAATCTTCCATTACCGAAGGACTTACTTATTGCATGGTTCGGAGTAAGGGAAAAATGTCTAAGAGTATTAAGGAACTTACAGACAGGAATGAGGTCATCACATCCAATATCGCCTATCTCCGAAAGACAGGCATTGGTTATGAACTTGAAAATGTTAAAAGAGAAAAAGGCTTTGCCCAAGCCAAAAAAGATATGGAAGAGTTGGTGAGGAAAGTAACTTCACTTGCTCGTCTTGCCAAAGCCTTCTATTAAAAATATTATAAAAATAAGATTATGACAGATTTACTGTTAAGCGTAAACATGACATTATCCATCTTCGTTGATCAGTTGCTGACAATGGGATTGCCTGTCATTGATAAAAGTCTCGCTGAACTGATGAACGTAATGAAAACGCCCCCAACTAATGGACTTTTCAGAGAAATGACAAATATGGGCAGTGGTTTGGGAATCTGCTTTGCCCTTTGTGTTGGTTCATACGAATGCTGGATGATGATACTTGGTCGTCGTGGTATAGATGTTATGAAAATCCTTAGAATTATAGGACTGGCTATTTGTATTCATCCCGTCATGCTTGAAAAATTTATTCTTCCAGCCATGGATGTTCCTGGAAACTGGTTAGAATATAAGACACATAGCATGGCTACTGCAGCCAACAAACAAGTTGCAACATTAGAACTTGCCGTTGCTAAAAAACAGCAAGAATATGTGGATTCCCTTCGTAGTCAACAAGCCAAACAAGAAGAACAGAAGGCTGCCCAAGATGCAGCTACAGAAGATGGATTGTTAGACAAAATCCAGCACAGTGTAGAGAATATTGGTAATAGCATTAAGAATTACGCCCAACAAGCTGCTGTTCTTGTAGAGACGAAAATAAGTGAGTGGGCTAATGACATTATCCGTTTCATAGGCGAAATCATCTTCCAAATGACCTATTACGGAATGTTAGTAGGGCAAAGAATTTTCCTAAGCGTATTAAAGTTGTTCTGTCCTGTGATGTTTGCACTGTCTATTGTTCCACCATGGAGAAGTGCTTGGTCGCAATGGATTTCAAAATATCTTACAGTTTCCCTTTGGGGCTTCCTTGTCTATCTTATCGTATATTATGTTGATTTCATCATCATGTATTATCTAAGATCTGACTTGACAGCTTATAACAGTCTTCTTCATAACGCAGCCAACTGGAATAACATTGGTGCCCTTGGTATGCAAGCCATTGGTACAACCTGTATGTATGTTGTAGGCATGTTGGCTGGAGCCAAGATATTAAGCATGGTACCAGAGGTTTGTTCATGGCTTATTCCTGGTGGCGTGTCGTCAGGTGCAGGCTCTGCTGCAAGTGGTGTGGCTACCGCTGCTGGCTCTGCAGGAGTAAGTGCAGCTGCTGGAGCCGTTGGTGGTGCAGTAGGTTCTGTTGTCGGTGGCTCATTAGGGGCAGCAAGTGTTGTTGGTTCCTATAATCAAAATAGAGGCGAAGGGAAGTCTGTAACAAGCTCTATTGTAGGTAGTGTTATAAGCAATACTGGTTTAGGACAACATTATGCAGCAGGTGGCGACAGAGCACGGTCTTACAATAATGTCGGAAAGAATGACGAAAATTATAAACGAAAAGATAATCAATAATATATGCTGATACAAAGTTTAGAAAAAAAGACAAGGCTTGCCCTTACAACCGTATTGCTAACAATCGTTGGCAATGTAGTTGTCTGTGGTATGCTGATAGCCTATGGCTCAAAGGTTCTGTCTGAAGAACGTAATCAGGTTTATGTCCTCGACGGTGATATACCTTTCCTTGCCCAACGTAGTCAAGAAGAGGCAAACTTCGTGATGGAAGCGAAAGCCGATATACAGCTCTTTCATCAATACTTCTTTACCTTGCCTCCTGATGATGACTATATCAAATGGACATTGGGTAAAGCTATGTACATGGCCGACGAAACAGCCTTGAAGCAGAAACAGGCTATGGAAGAAAACGGTTTTTTCTCTGATATTGTTTCTTCGTCGGCTACTTGTACGATTATGTGTGATAGTATCAAGTTGGACGAACACAGTAGGAAGTTCACTTATTATGGTACACAAAATATCAGACGACGCACCAAGAGTATTCGGCGTACTCTGATTACCAGTGGCGAACTTGAAAATGTGCCGAGAACACAGAACAATCCTCATGGATTACTCATCACCCATTGGAAGACATTGAAGAATATAGACCTTGAATATTGATGATATGGCAACAAAAGGGAAACAAAAAGAACTGCCCAAATATAAGCGGCAGATTCGTTATGTATGTTGGAAACTCTCCAAAGGATGGAATGTTAAGAATAAGATAGAGAAGAGTAATCAGTGGGCATCTGAAAATCGCAAGACCTTCTTTGCGTTGGTGGTCGGCTTTCTTTCATTCGCTTTCGTGACCACTGCAATTTCTATTCTGTATGATATGACACGCCCCAACACTGATAATACACAGATGGATTTCAGTGGTAAGACCGAGTCGATAGAGAATATCCAACCTATGATGAATGGCCTTCGGCAAATTGACGAAAGGAAAAAAAGTGAGAAGATAGAACTCAAACAGCTTACAGATAAAGGCGTTGCCATTCATAAGGAGCTGGATTCTCTACTTGCCATTGACGTGAAGAGTCATGAAGATTCTGTCCGTATCATACAGGACTATCGTCAATTAGAAAACATCGTAAACTTTTTAAAGAAAGGAAAATAATGAAGAAACTAAATCTAAAACAGCCGAAATATATATTTCCGCTTGTTGTTTTCCTCCCTTTGACTTTCCTCGCATATGAGGTGTCCAGCATGTTTGATGGCAATAGCACAACATCCGCAAAGGTTGCTACGGACTCCCTTAACATGGAACTTCCTGATGCTGATAATCAGGGAATGAAGGATAAGATGGCCTCAATGGGAGATCGTGGAATGGGTGAGGATGGCTATTCGGCTATTGATGGACTTGGCAATGAAGAAGCAGCAAAAGACTCTTCAAGTAATGGCTACAGTGAAAGTGAAATGGATCAGATTGACAAAGACAATGCCGACCGTATTGCCCAGCAAAAGGCCCAAGAAGAAATGGAGCGCAGTCTTGCCGAATCAAGAAAGCATATCAACTCCTATTCAAACAGTGGATATAGTGGTAGATACGACGGTGGGGCAAGGAGAAACAGTGGCAGCAGCCGTAGGGACGAACTTGATGACTATGCTAAAGAACTTGAATATATACAGAAACGAAGCCAAGCAGCCCAACGTGCCATCGATGCTGGTAGTGGTAACTACGGAGGCAATAGTAATGGCTCTTATCGCAATTATGATGATCCTTATGCAGAAAGTTATGGTGGAAACGGACGTTCAAACCGCCCGACTGGGGGAAAATCAAAGAAAAGTACAGAAAAGGTGCAGACCGTAGAGAAGGTAAACAGTCCTAATTCTGATCGTTTCAACACCGTATCTGCTACTAAGAATGTAGATGCCCCTCTCATTAAGGCGATGATAGACAAGACTACCAAAGCCCATGAAGGAACTCGCTTACGTTTTAAATTACTCGATGATGTTACCATCAATAAGGTTCTCTTAAAAAAAGGCACATATCTCTATGGTCTTGTTACTGGCTTTGGTCAACAGCGAGTCAGAGCCAACATCACGAGTATTCTTGTGGGTAGTAAGTTTATCAAGGTCAACTTATCTGTTTATGACAACGATGGAATGGAAGGTTTTTATGTACCAGAGTCAGCTTTCAGAGACATGATGAAGGAAGCTGGTGCGCAAGCCATGCAGCAGAATATGCAATTCGGTAATAACTATGGTTCTACCATGAATGGAGAGTCTGTTGCCCTGCAAGCCCTGCAAAATATATATCAGTCAGCAAGCAATGCTGTATCTGCAAATATGCGCAAGAACAAGGCACGCATTAAATATAACACTATTGTATATCTTATCAATACCTCCGCCGACGAATGACCATCGTATGCGGATATACAGAATTAAAATAAAGAAATCAATGAGAAATTTAGTATTTACGCTATTAGCAATCCTTTTTGTTGCTCCCACTTGGGCACAGAAGAAGTACCGTGACATTGTTCCCGATACAGCCAAGGTACATTATATTCATCGTCAGAGTATGGAGGATGCCTATATCTTCAATAGTGATTTGCGCAAGAACACGGTATATGTGAATGAGCAAGTGACTACACATATAGTCATGCCAGAGAACATAAAGCTTGTCGACATATCTACCAACAACATTATTGGCAATCAATGTGCAGACAACATCGTGCGCATCAAACCTGCTGGTAGGATGTATGACTATGAGCTGGCAGGTACGATGACGGTCATTGGCGAACGCCACATATCACAACTTAATGTTGTTTATGTGAAAGGACCAGCTCACGCCAATTCTATCTACAATATCAACCTCCAGGACACCAAACGATACAATAATCCAGATGTACTGATGCCCGAAGCAGACATGGCTCGTTGCGCCTGGGCTATCTATGGTATACCAGCCCGGTTCCACAACATTCAATATAAGAAGTATGGTATAAAGGCAGTTGTCAATAACATATATGCCGTTGACGACTATTTCTTTATCGACTTCTCTCTTTACAACAGTACGAAGATCAAGTTTGATATTGATGAGATCCGCATAAAACTCACCGACAAGAAAGAAAGTAAAGCAACCAATACCCAGACGATAGAGCTTACGCCAACCTATATACTCAACAAGGCCAATTCCTTCAAGAAAGGCTACCGCAACGTTATTGTGTTAAACAAACTTACCTTCCCTGATGAGAAGATTCTTAATTTAGAAATCTCTGAAAGTCAGATTTCAGGTCGTGTTGTTTATATTCCGATAGAGTACTCTGATATTCTTCACGCTGATGGATTCGATGAGCAGATGATGAAGAGCTTAACAAGAAACTATAATGTAGGAGGACAGCGATGAAAAAGATAATCTTATCCCTGATGTCAGCTTTCTTTCTCCTTCCTCAAGCCTATGCTGGAGAGGGAGACGAATTTATCACCATCAATACTGGACTCTTATTTCAAAATACTCTCAATGCTTCTTTTGGCTATGAGAAGGAACTGAAATATGACAATGCCTTTGAAGTCTTCGGTGAGGTTGGTAACCGTTGGGCTAAAGATCCCGAATGTGGCAAAGTATGCAGCAAGTCGTTTTGGAAAAACTATTACTGGAATGGTGGTATCTTATACAAGAAGAACTTAGTGCGTTGGAAAAATTCGACTCTCCGTCTTGATCTTGGCCCTGTTGCAGGTGCCTTTCGAGGAGATTATTTCTTTGGTGCAGAGGGCAGCTTTGAATACAGCTATACCTTTGTAAATGGTTGGAAGGTCGCACTCAAACAAAAAAATAACGTAAATTTCATGCACGGTGATACCTTTCGTAATGGTCTCACCATCGGTGTAAAGATACCTCTTTAACGACAACTGATATGACAATAGTACCACAACCCGACCATTCCCTTAATGGGAAAAATATCATAGGTTTCGAAGCCTATATGTTTATGACAAAGGATAAGTTTATTACCCAACATCGTTGTATTCCTCATTCTTCTTTCTCCATTTTTGAAAGGAAAGGACAAGTGGACTTTCCTTTGGACAAACTCGATGCAAGGAAAAAGGCTCTTAAACTCTTCAATGACAATATGAGGGAACGAGTGGGAAGACTACCTACTGGCTCCGATGTAGGATGTTGTATCATATATCTTGAAGTGGATGCCTCTGATGAAGACAATGACGAACATTACTTTAATGTGTATGAGCAGCTTTCCATTATTGCAGACAAGTTCTGTAAAGAAAAGAACCGAGTAGTTGCCATGCTACCTCATTTTCATCAAGGTAATGATATACCACATATCCATTGCCTTTATCAAAGGCTCCCACAAGAGCAGAATATATTTCAAGAATATATTGTAGAACAATTGAACTAAAACGTATGAAAAGAAAAATCAACTTTATGATATGGGCAGTAGCTATGATGCTACTGTCTTTTCAGATGTCTTCATGTTCAGAACATATAGAAGACTGGCACGGTAATGTAAACACAGGTTCCATTCTCCTATCAGACAACAGTATCATATCTGCGCATGGATATGACGCTTCAAAGATGACCGCCGTGGGTGTCGTCATTGGCACAAGAAAGGATAGCATATGGGTTGTCTCTACAAAGAACCTCGGACAAGCGGCTTACCTTGATACGCTGATGAGTGTTTCCAATGTTTCTGCAGATGAGAACGCACTTTGTGGTATCGACAATACATCAGCTATACTCAAATCAGAACGTAAGAGTCCTGCCGTCAAAACAATCATCGACTTTCCATCACCAGTCAAAGGATGGGCATTGCCTTCCATTGGTGAATTAAGAATGCTGTCTGCCAATATTGGGACTATAGGGAAAGTTATGGAAACGATAGATGGTGATACCTTCCTCGCTGTTCCTTATCTTAGCTCCACCCAGGACGGCTCTTCCACACAGACAGAAGAATTATATGCCAAATGTATCTCTTTACATTCTGGCTACATATCCTCTATCCTCAAAACCGACCCTGCACAGGTTCGTCCAATTCTACGTATGAAAATGAACTAATCGATTATTCACTCTTGATATGGCAACAGAAGAAACCAAAGAGCAGCAACAAATATACAATATATTCCGAAGTTGTATCTATATTGTTCTAATATTTGAGATTGTGATGAACCTACCTATCGCATCAAGCGATCCCATCGCAAAATTTCTCTTATCCTTCCTGTACAAACTGAAACTATTCAATAGCGTCATCGGTTGTAAGTTTATGGAGCTTGTATGTATTGGCGTAACATGTATAGGTACTAAGGCAAGAAAGGAATTGAAGTTCAATATGAAGACAATGGTCGTCTATCCTTTGTCCATTGGATTCTATCTTATATTGACCAGTGTTCTTGTGCATAAGGACACATGGGGAGGAACGATGCTTGGCTTCCCTACCAACCGGATTATCTATGTCGTATGTTCCATCCTTGGTATCATGCTTGTCCATCAAGGGTTAGATGCTATCAGTAAGTATTTCAACCATAAACTTGGAGACGACCGCTTTAACTTTGAGGAAGAGAGCTTCCAACAGATGGAAGAGAAAATTGATAATGATTATTCTGTCAACATTCCTATGATATTCTATTTCAAGAAGCGCATGAGACATGGCTGGATAAATATCATCAACCCCTTCCGTGCAACCTTGGTATTGGGTACTCCTGGTTCAGGTAAGTCTTTCGGCATCATAGATCCTTTTATTAGACAGCATAGTGCAAAAGGTTTCACAATGATGGTCTATGACTATAAGTTTCCCACGCTTGCCAAAAACCTCCTGTATCAGTATTGTAAGAACAAGAAGTATGGTCATCTGCCAGAAAACTGCGGATTTCATATCATCAACTTTGCGAATGTACGCTATTCCAACCGTATCAATCCTATTCAGAAGAAGTATATTCCAGATCTTGCTGCAGCCTCTGAAACAGCAGCTACATTATTGGAGTCACTGAACAAAGGTGGTGGAGACAAAAAGGGTGGTTCCGAGGCTTTCTTTAAGAATGCTTCCGAGAACTTCCTTGCTGCCATCATTTATTTCTTTGTCAACTTTCATCCCACAGGATATTTGAAAGGTAAGAAACTAAAACGCTTCTTCCGATATACAAGAGTTGTCAATATAGACAATATCGAAGAGGGTACACTTCTGTTAGTCTATAAGAACTGGACGGATTATGCTGGTGTCAATGAAAAAGAAGAGGTTGTCCTTGATTTCAATAATAAGGATTGGAGCAACGTGTCCATAGACGATAACGGCTTGTATGTAGACTTGGATGGTTTCTCTTATGAAGATACAGAAGGCTGTTTGGTGACCATACAAGAAACTTGGTATGAGGACAACAAGGGAAATAGAGTTGTTCCAGATACACGAACTGGAGAGTTTTCTGATATGGCTCATGTTCTCCAGTTTCTGAATAAGCCTTACAATGACGTATTCAACATTTTGATGAATGACCGTGCCATCAAGCCCCTTATGGCACCTTTTGAGTCTGCCTTTAAGAATAAGGCTATGGATCAGTTGGAAGGTATGGTTGGTACGTTACGTGTCGCTGCAGGTCGTCTTGCTACACAGGAAGCCTATTGGGTGTTCACAGGTGATGATTTTGACCTAAAAATATCAGATCGTGAACATCCCAGTTATCTTGTCATTGCCAACGATCCAGAGAAGGAACAAGTAATAGGCTCACTCAATGCCCTTATCCTCAATCGACTCGTCATGAAGATTAACAGTAAGAATAATTATCCCTGTAGTCTGATAGTTGATGAGCTACCTACGCTTTACTTTCACAAGATTGATCGCTTGATAGGTACAGCCCGGAGTAATAAAGTTTCTGTAACCTTGGGCTTCCAAGAGCTACCCCAGTTGGAGGCGGATTATGGAAAGAATGGTATGCAGAAGATTCTTTCCACTTGTGGTAATGTATTCATGGGCGCAGCTCGTAACAAAGAGACACTGGAATGGGCGCAAAATGACATTTTCGGTAAAGTCAAACAGACGAGTAAGTCTATCTCCATCAACGATCAAAAGGTTTCCACCTCTATATCCGAGAAGATGGACAACCTCTTGCCTGCTGCAAAGATTGCGGATATGGCCACAGGTTGGTTAGCTGGTCAGGTTGCAAGAGACTTCACGCCTACTCCTAACGATGCGATGAATACCTTTGAAATAGAAAACTCAACGGAGTTTAAGACCTCAAAGTATTTCTGCAAGACTAATTTTGACATGAAGAAAATCGAGACCGAAGAAGCCCTGTATGAGGAAATACCACCTATTTATAACTTTGGTTCTGATCGTGATATGGAAGTCATCCTTAATCGAAATTTCATAGAGGTTGATGAAGATATTACAAAGATGATCAAGGAGTTATATCCTGATGGTGAAAAAGTAAAGTCTAAATAAAATAAAAATGTATAAAGCAACCATTGATCAAATAGAAAATATTGGCGAACGACTAAAAAACGTTCGTCAATATCTCATTATGACACAACAACAAGTTTCTCAATCAGCAGGAATACCTGTCATTACCATATCGAAAATAGAGCATAACAAGATTGTAAACTCTGATTCCTTTATCAAAATACTACAATTCTATTCAAACTATATATCAGTGGATTTCCTACTAGCTAAAGACTTTAAGATTGCGGATGCTGACCAATTTGCAAAATCGTTCTCTATCAATACGATAGTAAAAGCCAAGCTGGAGCTTTTACAACAGCAAATTGTCAAACAACTTGAAAATACAAGGAATGATTTTGTACAAAAGGTATCAGCGACAATAGACCTTCTTTAGTCGTAAAAGTCCCTTTGTAAGTTGGATATAGTGAAAATATTTTGTATCTTTGATTAAAGGTTATATCATAACCTGATCATAAATCAAATATTCACTAATAAGGGTTACTATGGTTACACTAATTGCTGGACTGATAGGTTATTTGACCTACTGCATAATTGGATTTCTCGTAAAAACTGTGTTATTGACCGCCTATGCAGTAGGTGCTGTTCTTTGTTTCGTTCTAAAATATAGCATCAAAATTTTAGGCTACGGTGTCAAGTTCTTGCCCATTGTGGGGTGCTGGATCTTTACGCAGCTTTGTCTTTTTTATCAGAAAAGGCGTGTGAAAGATGAAAAAGCAGCCTTTTATACAGAGTAAAAAAGATAGATTTATAATTGCTGCAATAAGTGGATAATAATAAACTTTAGGTGATTTTCTTTGTTTGATAAGAAAAAAATAACTCATAAAAAAAGGGGAACAGACACTCAAAATCCGTTTCCCCTTTTTACTTTTCTATCGTCAGAAATAGCTATAAAGAACTACTGATACTCTTTACTTTATATAGGTAGTTTGGATCTTCTGCATACCCAATCTGACCGAGAAATCTAAAATAGTCTCCACCTCTATATTTGTACTGTACATAATCTTTGTAAGCCTTCACAGACTCCTCCCAGTTACCAAAGCGATAATACGAGCCATCTGATGGTCTGCGTAGCCCAAATAGATTGTTGTAGTTCAAGCAGACGTTTGAGGTGAAATAGCCTGTTTCCAGTAGTGCCTGTGCTACCACAATTTTAGGAAAGGCTATTCCATATTTGTCCAATGCCTGATAGAGATTGTTTATATTCAATTCCTTAGGTGGCCGTGTGCCAAAACGCACATAAGCTATCTTATCCCGAAGCCCGGTTATATACTTATTCAGATAGGCTATGAACGGTGTAGGATTAAGGCTCTTGCCATTTGCTGTGATCTTGATGTGCAAATGTGGACCTGTCGATTTACCTGTATTTCCTGATATTCCGACGATTGTACCTGCATATACTTCATCGCCCTCCCTGACTGTAATAGCTGCTAAATGCCCATAAAGGCATTGTATATGACCATAGTCGAGGACAATGTGATTACCATAACCTTTCTTACTATATACCACCTTCTGCACTCTGCCTGGTAGCATGGAATAAATATGGCTCATGTTACATTCAAGGTCAACGCCGTCATGAAAGGCAGAACATTTCTTAAAGGGATCTTGTCGAATACCATATCCAGAAGTAACACTGATAAAATCAAGAGGAAGACACACATCCATCCTCTTTTTTATCAATCCAAATAGCATACTGTCTTTTACATTGACAAAAACAGGGACATCCTTCTCTATGGATATTTCATGTCCCTCCGCAGTAGAGAAGAAATCACCAAAATCCGTTTTTATTTCGCTTTCTTTTGAGTGAACTTTCATCGAATCTTGATAGGCATAAAAGTAGTCTTCATCAACCTTGTTCTTCCCTGACTCGTCTTTGTTAACAGCTCGCTTTGCACTCTCGTTTTCACGCATAATGGTATAGAATTGTGCCATTGTCTGATAAGGAAAAGCGAGAAATGACACGCCTACAAATAACAACGATTTTACTTTCATCTTAAAATGATTTTTCCTAAATTTGAATCAAAATTACTATAAAAATTTATGTTATGGCAATGGTAAATCGTTTTTTAGAAAAAGACATTCCATATGGCAAGCTGGCCAATCTTGGCATTAGCAAAGAGAAAACACTCTCTATGCCGAAGGACTTATTGGAAACTTTTTTAAGTGGTAAAGTCACACCGCTTATTCAAGCTCAAGTTCAATCTCAAAGTGGACAGATCTATGATATTCCATTAAAGTTACAGCTCGTTCAGGACAGAGCTGGGAATATTCAGTTGATGACCTATCCTGTCAGAAAAGAAATGGTCAGTGACCTATCACTAACCGATGACGATAAAGCAAGGCTACGTCGAGGTGATACTATTCGTAAGGAGGTCAAAGAAGATGGTGTTCGTCGTATGCAATTTATCCAAATGGATAATGAAACCAAGTCACTTATCAAGCGTAATGCCAGCAACTTGCGTATTCCAGAGCAGATAGCTCAAATGGAGAAGATAAACGACATACAGTTGGGGGCAGATCAAAAGCAAGCCATCAAGGAAGGCAAGCCTGTTGAACTCGAAGTAGGTCATGAAAAAGTCTCCGTTGGCGTAGATCTGAAAGAGCCACAAGGCTTTAAGGTTGTCAAAGGAGATATGGCAGAATGGGATCGCCAACAAAAGATAAAGTACGACATTGCCAATGAAGGTTTTATGGGCTATGTTCTTACGGATCAAAACCGTTGGGAATACAAGCAGGTTGTAGATAAATTGAAATACAAGGAACAAAGGCGTGAGGTCAAAGAAGAGCAAAAAGTTTCTACTGGCATAAAGCTATAATCTTTATTATCTTCTTATTATTACACTAAGAGTTCCATAAAAAACTCATTAAATAACCAATCCCTTGATTGGGACACTTTAATACAATTACCGATTTAGCTGACAGTTGTCTTCTCGGTAGTCTTTAATATATTTCCCCAGTTTTAAAGACTGATTTCAAGGAGCATAAGATTTTGTTTTATGCCCAGAGAAGACTATTCTCCTGTCACGGGGAATCACAAAATTAATATAAATATTTTCTATCAGGGACATGCCATGTTTCTGACAGGACTTGTTGTATGCTCGGCTTTGGCAATCTCTATTTTTAGATTGGCATGGTCGGGCTTTTTGCGTATTGTCTTCTTTGGCTACTCCATAACATTTAATCCATTTTACCTATGACTAAGGAAATTAAACCGTCGGTGGAGCAGGAAGATGCCATTCAGAAAAAGACCAAGTCTGTTTCTGATAAAAAGACTGCTAAAAAGTTAGAAGCTGTGTCTCCGATATTGAGACAGTATGATACTATGAAGACAAAGCATCCTGATGCTATGCTCCTCTTTCGCACAGGCGACTCTTACACAATGTATCGTGATGATGCCGTGAAAGCCTCAAAACTACTTGATCTATCTCTTACCAAGAAGGGCGATCATATAGAAAAGGTAAGTTTCCCACATCATGCCCTCGACATCAATCTACCAAAACTCGTTCGTGCCGGAGCACGTGTCGCTTTATGCGATCAGCTCGAAATACCTCAAAAGGAAAAGGTGGAGGAGATAAAGTCTACCAAGAAAACAAATGATAATGCCAAAGAGAAAAGAGACGATTTCAATAACAAAGTAGTTGAGATTGTTGGTAAGAACAACCACCATGCTTTCTTACTTCCTTTGTCATCTAAAGCGTTGAACGTAGAAACGACAAAAGGGGAAACTGCTATACTTGACAAGATGCAGGTCTTGCGTGGAAGAGTGACTTTCTCTGACACAGAAGGTAATAAGTTCCAGCTTAGAGAGTTGAAAACAGCCTCCATTCAGCAACTTGCAGAGGTAATTCCATCAGCTGCCAAAGCATATAAACAGGAACATCTATCACCGCAGACGGAGATAAAGCCAGCAGTACAGGGAACCTCTGCTGCACCAACAACGGAACAGCAACAAAAATTTATTGATGATATAAAGGCTGTAATGGGCGGTACAAAAATGGTCGTACTGCCATACTTCGGTACGAAGAAAGGTGTTGTCGCTGGTACTGATGAAGATAAAGGTGTATCGCTCAACCGTGTTTATGCCTGGAATGATAATGTTTCATTTGCTGGTTCTGTGCCTGGCGACGACTCGAAGAAGCGAAGGTACTATCACCCAGAGAATATCCGTCCCGAATTTTACAACTATTTGATAAGTGAGGTGCAGAAGGCTGTAGCCCCTCAACTCATCACAGAGAATGGTCAGAAGGTAACTTCTGCCAACTTGTTTGAATCACCCAAACAAGAAGGAAAGTATTTCTTCTATGCTCGCCTCGATGGTGTGGGATTGCACCCTAAGGCTGTAAAGGAACAGGATGTGGATGCTTTCATGAAGAATGAAATATCCGTAAAGGAAATGTTTGCAAAATACTATCCTTCCAAGATGGCCAAGCAGCTAAGCAAGGATGAATTTGACAATCTGAAACTTTCTGATGGCAGAGAGTTAACCTCTTTCCGGGTTTACAAGCAGCGCAACGAAACCAAGCCTCATTTCGGAGAATATATGTTGTATGCCGAAATGGGAGATAAGCGGTTTCATGCCACACCCCTCACCCACGATCAGCTGGATATGTACTTTGATCGTACACAGAGCAAAAGCCAGCTTGCAGAGAAGGTCATTGGTGAACAGTTACACCTTAAAACTGCATACGAAAAATACAGATTTCCAGAGAACATCCCGGTTCAGGAAGTTCGTGTCAGAAAAGGAGTAGATGGAGACTGGCTCATTTCTGCAACAGTCAAAGACAGGGGACAAACACCAGAAAGGAAAATGACGAATAACGACCTCTATTCACTTTTTAAGTCGAAGACAGCCTCCAAGGAACAACTCGGAGCTAAATATCTGACAGAGGATGTTAAGGAACTTTCTCTTACCAAGAAGCTGGAACGTTCACAAGGTCTGAAACTATAATCCGTAATTCAAGATAAAATCATAAACCAAATGTCATTCCTCACATCGACGAGGGGAATGACTATAACACCAATAATACTCATTCGAAAATGGAAAGTAAATCATTTGAAGAACTTGAGCTTCTCAAACAGGAGGGGCGCATAGGCTGGGTAGAATATCTCCAGCAGAGTGAATACAGTAAGAGTTATCAGCAATGGCTCTCTGATCGAGGTGCGGAACCCGATGAGGATAATGCCGAGTTGTTCCTTGAACAAACTGATGCTAAGTTTCTTGAAAGTCAAGATTTATTAATGTAGGTTTATGGCATATCAATATCACAACAATTCGCAGTCATCCAGTGACAGAGCCATTGAGAAATTTTCAGAAATGATGATCTCAAGACTTGAAGAAGCCAAAGCCAATAATTGGCAAAAAGGATGGATAGGTGGTGAAGGACACTTCGGTATGCCACAGAATCTGAATGGACGAAACTATTCAGGCACAAACTCTTTGTTTCTCTTTATGGACACAGCCATCAATCATTATGCTGCTCCTGTGTATATGACCTTCTTACAAAAGGAGAAGGAAGGCCTGCGCCTTAAAAAAGGCTCGGAGGCTATGCCTGTTATCTACTGGGACATGAGTATCAAGGATGATAACGGCAAAAAAATGTCTGTCGCAGATTACAGAAAAATGAGCCAAGCAGAAAAGGAGGCTTGCGAGGTTCGCCCATTTCTCCGCTCATTCCGTGTTTACAACATCGACCAGACCAATATGCAGGAGGTCAACAAGGAGAAGTATGACCAGATTGTGGCACGTTTCAGAAGCCCTAAGCTTACTGATATCGAAGGTATGTATCAGAACAATGCGCTCGACAGAATGTTTGAACGTCAGGAGTGGCTTTGTCGTATTCAGTATGACAAGCCTTCTGATAGTGCTTATTTTAGCCCATCGCGCGATATGATAGTCTTGCCTCAAAAGGGACAATTCAAAAAAGGCCCATCGAAATCAGACATATATAAGGATGGTATGGAATATTACTCCACTGCCTTGCATGAAATGGCTCACTCCACAGGTACAGAGGAACGTTTGAACCGCAATATTCATAATCGTTTTGGTGATCCGAAATATGGCAAGGAGGAGCTGGTGGCAGAGCTTTCGTCAGCAATGGTTGGTAATACCATGGGCTTTGACCGCCGTATTCAAGATAACAATGTTGCATACGTTGACAGTTGGCTCAAAACATTGCATGAGGAACCAAAGTTTATTATTTCGGTTATGGCTGATGTCAATAAGGCTTCTGATTTAATTATGCAGAAGATTGATGAACAGCGTATCGCATTAAATCAGATTCCTATAAAAGCAGGTAATTTGGAAAGTTTTAATGACGAACAATCAACCTTTACATCACAAAAGCAAGATATAAATTCCGTAAAGGCTAAATCTGAAAGTATACAAGAAAAACATATAAATCCTGACAGAAATCCACTCGCCTCTGCCGATGACTATAATAATTTTTCGGAGGCTTTGGCAGAAGGGCTGGGCATAGAAAAAAGACATGAAGAAACTAAGCAGGTTGTAAGAGCAAATATTTATAAACAACCATCAGGGGTATATGTTGTCCAAGCTTCTGTCAATGGGCAGGAGCTGGAGCAAAAAACTATTGATAACAAGACCGCTGTATCGTACCTCCGTCTTAGCGATAATTCGCAAAAGGAAACCCTGCTATCTTCTATTGTAAAGGAGAAATATGGTGATGAATTACACCATCCCAAGATTGAACGACAAGTATCAACTGGATTAAAACTCTGATAGACTTATGAGAGAACATCAAGTAGATTTCAAAGCTTTGAAGGCTAAGGTTGGTATTGACGATATAGCATATAGCCTCGGTTATCAAGTTGACAGAAAAGCAGGAATGGGGCGGTACGTTGAATTTGTACTTCCCGATTCAGCAGGAGGAAGAAAGGACACCATCATTGTAAGTCATATTCATGACAAGTCACAACAGACTTTCTTCCGCCGTAATGGTCAGCGTGGTGATGTAATCAACTTTATTCAGGAGAATGCAAATTCTTTTGGTGTAAGTGGTCGTAATACATGGGATTTAATCAGCAAAGTCATGGCCAAGTTTGCTAACCAACCCATAGATGACACTCAACAAAAAGCATATACTCAAATCAACAGGGAAAGCAAGCCCTATGATCCCAAGCTTTATCAGATAGAACCTATCCTACAAAATATGGATGCTGCTCAATATATCTTCCGTCAGCGCAATATCAAGAAGGAGACCATCGAAGATTTTGCTCCATGGATTAAGAGAGTAAAGGACACACGCTTTAACAGCGAGTTTGTCAATATTGGATTCCCTTACGTTAAGCCTGGTTCGGATAAAGTGGAAGGCTATGAGATACGTGGTTATGGCAGTTTCAAGCGTAAAGCTACAGGAACCAATTCCACCACTGCTGCTTGGATTGTGGACTTCTCAAAGAACAACAATCCGCAGGACATCAAGCATGTGTACTTCGCCGAAAGTGCATACGATGTTATGGCTTTCTATCAGGCAAATAAGGCAAAACTAAAGGGAGAACTGGAACAATCTGTCTTTGTTTCGATTGGAGGCACTTTCTCCAATCAGCAGGTCGGAGGTATTATGGACTATTACTCTAATGCTCGTGCCGTCGATTGTTTCGACAATGACGCGCCTGGGCGTATCTATGGAATGCGGATGGTTGGCGTTGTAGAAAAGATTCCACTCAACATTGTGCAGACCAATGATGCCATCAGAGTAAGTGTTAATGGAATCGAGTATAAACTGGACACTCAAAAAGCAACACTGAATAATCTGCATGATTTCATACACTTCAAACGCAAATATGGCGTAGAGAAAGCGCCATCTGCCTTCAAAGACTGGAATGATGTAGTAATGAACAAACCATCGTCTCAAATCCTTTCCAAAAGTAAGTTTGAACGTGAAGACAATCTTAGGGAAAAGCGGATGGGTGGGCTAAAGATATAGGGTTATGGACGTATATATCAAACCAAATTACAGACAGTTTTTTGCTGAATACACAGGATTGACCTTATTGTTTATGATGTCGCTTGTTGTCATGCCCTTCTCATTTATCTTCAATAATGGATATATCCAAATCGGCTTATCTTCTCTTTCCCTGCTGTTGGCTATCGTGGGGATAGCGAAGTATATCACTCTCACGGCTGTCGTCTGGATCATCAGCGATACTTCGCTATGTCGTATTCGTGGTGTATTCTCACGCCATACCGACTATATAGAATTGTATCGTGTGGTGGACTATAGCGAGTCGTAGACCTTTCTACAAAAGTTATGGAGGGTAAAAACAGTGTGCATCATTTCCACCGACAAGACTGACAGTACGATGGTGATGTATGGTGTGTGTGCCCGATATGATATAGTCCAGCTCATCAGAAACAGAGTGGAAAATTGTAAAAAAGAAAAGAGAATATATGAAATCACAAATCAGTAAAAAAAAGACTTTTTTCATCGCATTGTTGTGCTGTTTCAATAGTTATATCCATGCAGCTACCGTGCAAGTAGATCCTGCCCTGGCTGGTGCCATTACATTGCAGATGAACACGTTGAAGAATATCTATTCAAAACGTGAGAAGACACAGAATAAAATCATCGCTGCAGAAGCTGCCGTAACGGTGGCTTTGGATCAAATGCACAAGGTGGAGGACAAGGTGCTGGGCTATATGTCCAACGTACAAGGTGCCTTTAAGAATCTTTATCAAATAAAGCGTGCTGGCGAATTGGTTGTTAAGGAAATTCCTGCCAACATGAACAATGTGCGCCGTGCCATCAAGGTAGGTGGCTTCCAAGGAACATTCCTCGCAACAACGGTTGGTACGGAGCTTAGCAGCATGACCATGGATATGATGAGTCTCTATCCTTTCTTAGAGCAACTTGTAACCACTGGCACATATAACACGACCGATTATGATAGTCAGGGAAATATAGTCAACAAAAAAAATAAGGTGAATCTTCTCAATTCCGCAGAACGCTATTACATCTGCAATACTGTGGTTGACAAACTCGAAAGCATTAACACCTCGCTTTATCTTCTCGCATGGGAAATCCAAACTATGCGCTGGCGTGATCTTTTCTTTAAACTCGATCCCGAAGGATGGGCAGCTATAATGACAGGTAAGAATATCGTGGAAGGCGTTATTAGCGACTGGAATTATAATCTACGCAGATACAATTAAACTATAACTATAATAAGGTACTTTAATGGAACAATCAGATAGAGTGTTTGGTCTATGTCCTGTATGTGGGCATGGCCATATTATCAAGACTAATAGAGATTATGTTTGTACTAACCGATTAAAACCATCGTCAGAGCATGGTGGTTGTCGATTTTCAATACCTCTCCATGCACATGGTGTTGATATAACCGATGGAATGATCCGGCAGCTGATAACGACTGGCAATACAGAATACATGGAAATGTGCGATCAAAAAGGGTTCCCTTATCAAGGACGCTTTGTCATCACCCCCGGCAAGGGTTATAATATAGAAACCGAGACACGACCTATTGATGCAATCTGTCCTAACTGTGGAGGAAAAATTATTCAGACACGGTTTGGGTATGCTTGTATCAACCATCTATCCACCAACTCCTTATGCAACTTCATCATACCCAACTTCATCTGTAATCGTTATATCACTGTAGAAGAGGCAGAAGACTTCTGTAATGGGAATGGTGATATTCTTGATGGTTTCCTCAATAAGCAAGGCAAATGGTTCTCTGCTTATCTTATAAGTGGCGAAAAAGGAAGCGTGGAACTATCTTCTATCATTGGTAAATGTCCTGCTTGCGGACAAGATTTTTTGGTAGGTCCGACAGCCTTCAATTGTTCCAATTTCAGACACGGCTGTGATTTTAAAATATGGAGGCATTACTACGGCCACAAGGTCAATCTCCATGATGCAAAGGAATTGCTGGCTCATGGTAAGCTAAGGAGGCCTTTCGAAGCCTTCGATAAACTCGGTCATGTACATGCCCTTACGTTGCAAGTCGGATTCCATAACGAAATACAAGTAACACCATATAAATAAAATGAACATGAAAGAGAAACAACTTTCTTCTAACGAACTTTTGCAGAAAGCAAAAGAACGCTCAGGCCTGTCTAAAGAAGTGTTGAGACAAAGCTTTCACTCCTTATTAGGAGTAATCAGTGAAGCTCTGGACGATGGCAAGTGTATCGTGCTGGATAACTTCGGTAGTTTTGATTTGAGAACCGTAAAAGAACACACAGTTACACCTCCCCCTCCCAACAACAAACCAGTAGTAGTTCCAGAACATCAGGTTGTTCGATTTAAACCCTATAAGAATATCCTCTGTTATCATATCAAATATTGATGAAGATGAAGAAATTATCTACAATAGCAACAGTAATATCTTGTATAGTTTTGGGATCCTGTAGTCCTTCGAAGTCAGGAATGGTTCATAAAGCCAAACAAAATCTCGAAGCATCTCTTGATTATCCCAAGCAGTTAAAATTGACAGCTCATACAGAGCCTGACTCTGCCTTCGGCGTGAATTATTTTACTCGTAAAGAGATCACTGGTATGCTAAAGGTTATGGATGTTGTCACCAAGAACCTCATGGCAAAGACACAGGGAGTAACAGATATTTCTAATGCGGATGTATATACGGTGAACCTGATGCGCCGTCAGATGAATGCAGCCACAGAAGTACAGTCTATGATCTTCAAGAATACTCCCAAAGGGGAATGGTCGGGTTGGAAAGTGAAACTCGACTACGAATGTGTCGATAAGGACGGTATGAAGTATCGTGCTGAACGCTGGGTTTTCTTCGATCGAGAAGGTAAGGATGTAGTAAAGACTTTTGAAATACCATTGCCGTGAACGAATACCCTAAGAGGCAACAAAGCCTCGTGAAAGAATTATACAAGTGCCACTCTCTGTATGACACAGAGAAGGCACTTGTGCTTTTTGATGTAGGCACTTCTTTTGTTGTCATTGGTAACGATGCCGATAAGCTATACCTTACACTTGGATGGGAAATTACCGATTTCTCTGATGGAGATAGCATCTATTCGTATATGATTATTTCTCCCTACGGAGCAAAGATATTGCAGAAACTACGACTCAATGTAGAATATTACAATGCAGGAAATCTTCCACAAATCAGTGTTCAACCTCCAGTAACTATCCAACAGATACTGGACTATCTACGAATGGTTGTCGGTCAGGAAAGTCTGACCTATCCCATTATAACAGCTCCTATTACAATAGAGGAAGTCGGATTTATCAGAGAGATACGTATTACTTCACTTATCATTGATGCAAAATCTGTTTCTGTGCGCATCGACAATACTGAACTGATAGAATTAGTCAAAGAGCATGAATGGAATTTCAGTCATACAGGGCTTACTCTGTTAGACAATTTATCAGGAGTAGTAGAGCCCCAGCTTCCTTATATGGTAAACCTTATACAAGCCCAGTCACAAACCCTTAGAAATCAAAGAATACATAATACGGCATTGTATAAGCTTTTTCTTGATAAGAAATGTGTTGTCTCGTCAGACACCATTATTTTTATTCAAGTAGAAGATTCTTACCTAACTTTTGACGATGATGCCATTGACGTTGTTACCTTTCAGAAGGAGGTACTGTTATATGAGTGTAGCTTATTTGGCTTGCGTGGTCGAACCGTTGCATTATTGTCTCGTCCCCAACTCGAAATATTGAGAGATACCCATTCTCTATTAGTAGTGAATAGTCCGAAAGATATTCCACTATATAAGTTAGGGTTGCAAGAAAGTTTTCTTAACCTGAAATTTAATTATGAACTTTCTTATTCTGATGTAGTTATTCGCAAGCAGAAAAGTGGTGAATACGTCATTTCAGCAAGCTATAATAGTTATCCTCTACCCGAATATCCAATTCACAATACCATTGGAGGATATTTCTGTACTCTACCATCTTGCAAAGAACGCAGTGCCATACTATCATCACTCGCTCATCGCACCTACGATACCCTGATTTCATCAGTTTTTGACTCCAGTGAATGAAATAGTTGACAAATAATAATAAAAATCCACATCATAGCCTTATCTTTGTAGTCATTAATCAAAAGTTATAAATTATGTTTTATCGGTACTGCCTGCTAATCCTATCAGTCCTGTTTTCGTGTACAGCCTTTGCACAAGAAAATACTGTCAATAAGCCACAAGAGCCTATCCTTGGTTACTATCATTTGGGAATGAACTTTGATGAGTATTGGGATCAAACACAAAAAATGAAAGAGGCTACAGAGGTAACGGACTCCAGTTCCTTGCTGTCGAAATATCTTATTTCCATCAATGGTATTACTTTCGATGTTGCTGACCTTATTTCTCCTGCTGCAGGTATTGGAGGGACTGACTATGATAATTATACGAAAGAAACATTCCCACTTTTCTTTACAGGCCAGACCTATTCTCTTGAAAACAATTTAGTTTCTGTTACTATCAAAACCCCATATTATGATATCAATGATAACCTATGTTATATGCCAGCTGGCTTATATGAACAACAGCATTTACCCAAGAATCAATGTATGTTTGATGTATATAACATTGAACTCCATAACCAACTGGTTAGCCTAACAGAGACTTTAGAATCCTATCTATCCAAAAAGTATGGCACACCAACCAAAGAATACCCCATAGCTAAATTACAGCCTCTGCGCAAAAAAGAATTGTTTCGTCAATTACCTGTTTGTTGGTTCAACTTATGCTATTCAGGTGCAATCTTGCCAAAAGCAGAATGGCAAACAGGGAATATGAAGGTTATAATGGGAATAACCAATTCTGCCACCATCTTCATATCTTTCTTAGACGAAACGCTGTTATCTCATCAAAACCTTGACAGAATTTTTGCACCAGCAGACCAATCAAGACCTATAGTCGAATGGTAGTTCTTGTTTATCGCTTAAATCTTCTTTCATCATCTATATCATCCCAGTTGCTTCCTCCTCCAACTTCCCACTCACGGTTAGAATGATGATCAGAGCCAGTCGGACGTAACAGATTCTCTGTATTGATATGTTGGGAATTTGTTTGTTGTGGGTTTGTCGGCTGTACCTTCGCAACCGTCCCTCTCTCATGCTTCATCAATGGGGATAAGTCTATATTCGTATCTCGTAGATTAACGATTGTGGAATTACCCATATCAACAGCATATACCGATTCCTCTTTCCTGAATATAAGGATCTTGGCATTATGCAAGTCATCATATAAGTGTCCTTTTTCCGCCGTACCCAAAATCTCCCGGATTTGATTAACGGTACCATCTATCTTTTCTTTATTTTTATCAGGATTTATCTGAATAACACTTTCATCTTCGATATGCCCAAACTTGCATAGGATAGTCCTCTCTTCTTCGGTCGCTGGATTGAATTCTTGAATCCATTGCCTCCTAAAATTCTTGCGTAAAATAGAAAAATCTTTCTCTTCAACGGCAATCGAAATTTTGCGCTGCTTATCTCTGATATATCCATCATGATAGATATTCACTTTATATTTCCACCATAGCGACTTATTTACTTTACCAATAGTAAGTTTATCGTTTTCCTCAATCAACTTATGTACAAACTCTAAAATAGTCTTTTCACGTTCTCCGACTGATATATTCTCCTGTTGCTTAAACGCAAGCAAAGTCTTAATATCTAAGACTTCACTACCTTTATACACAGCCTTGTTTTTGTGATCCACCACCATATATCCATAGGGAGCATCTTTTTTTCCTACAAAGACAAGCGATATACCCAATTTCTTTTTCAGCATCTTATTGAGATCTTCTTTGTTAGAAGTCAGTTCCTTGTATTTTAAAAGAATAGCCTTTAGTCTTTTGCGCTGCTTACTACTTTCTTCTTTTGTTTTCTTCGTTATAGCCAACTCTATATCCTTGATGGAAATATTATCCAGGACAGTACCTCCTTTTTTAATATTGAGTTTGTCATCTTCCACATAACTCTCATATCCATTACTTTCCAAAATAGCCTGAAATTGTCCCAACGTAGCAAATGAGTATTCCTTAGCCTTTTGAATGATACCCTTCACTTCACGTTTTGGCTCAATTCCTATAATTTTATTGATGATAACCTGTGAGCGTAACCGCTCGTTGTCATGCTCTATCTTCTTGCCTTGTGGATTCACTCTACTTGTAACAATATGGATATGGTTATTACCTGTATCATGGTGTGCATAGATTAAGACAGGTTGCCCCTTGGTGGCATAACCCATTTCTTTCAAATACTGATGCGCAATATCCAGTAGTTGATCATGTGTATATTCTTGCTTCTTGCATGAGATAGAAACATGAAACTGGGTATTCTTTATGTTCTGATTGATAGACGAATACTTAATCAGATATTCCTGCAGATTGGCAGCAGTTATGTTTCCTGTCTTTTGAAGATAGTCAAAATTAGAAATCTCTAAGAGTTCGGCTGTACCCTTAGACACCTTTCTTTCGTTATAATTGACAGCATTAAATGTGCTGCTTGAATGGAGAATAGTTGCTATCATTGCACTTTAATTGATGTAAAGATAGCTTCGCTAAAAATGACCAAGGAGACTTTCTGCCACACTGCACTGGTCAATAAATTAAAGTGCATCGAAACTATGCTGCAAATATAGCATTTTTAGTTGAATTTTAGTTCGATAGGCTCGCCTAAAATTTGTATCTTTGGTTAGGAATTTCAAAAAACATCGCATGAAAGAAGACAAAAGAATAAATCGTATCAATCTCCACCTAAACAATAAAGAGTTGGAATTATTCAAGAATAAAGCAAAAAATTACAACCAAATGGCAGCTATGATTCGTGATGCGGTAGCTCAATTTAATGATAAAGGCACAGTAAAACGTATTGAATCTCTGAACAAATTAGCTGATTTGATAACCGAATTTAATCACGAAATATCTAAGCAAGGAGTAAATCTTAATCAAATTACCAAACGTGCAAATGAACTAATTTACAAAGGAGAATTAGGCAAGGAATACTACGAAGAGATTATTCTCCCTCATGTCTCTGATCTAAAAAAAATGATGAACAACATAAAAAAACAGCAATCTGACATCTTCAAAAGATTGCTGGAAATCTAAAAAAGGCATCATTTTTTGTCCTAATATCGGAGTTGCGACGATATTTCTCCCACTTCTGTGGGCAAGTAACCTTTATGTGCTGATTTGAAAAATAGGCGCCTAAAGGTACAACTTGCTACACATTTTCTATGCCTTATTTCTATCCATTTGTCCACAGGATTTACGTCTCATTTTCACCAATCCTCTCTGATTTCGTCTTGGAAACTTAGATTACATCCGTTTAGCCTATATGTTTTTATGTTTACCATAAAAGCAAAATAACAAACAACCATAAAAACAAGATATATGCTTTACAAACAATTATGAAGTTTACAAATCATAAAATGTCTTATTGGCTACCGTTGAAAAAAGTTGTAATGCTATTGTTATATTATCGGGATAAAAATAAAAAACCTTGATTTTTGGAGATTATTTCGAAAAAATATTGATGTATGGTTGTCCGCTTTGAAATACTCCTCTGTAACCTTTTGAGAACGATTAAGTAACCTTTCGGTAAAATTGAAGACTTGTTTTTTGTACGTCGTCAACCTTGTCTTTTTCCCTTTAGTTCAAAGTTTCTCTCGCGCGCGTATAAAGCTTTATTTATTATATTTATTTATAAGCTTTATTTAAGAGCCTTGTAACTCGCTGAAAATCATAGAGATTACTTGTTGTTAAGTAACCTTTTGAGAACGATTAAGTAACCTTTTGAGAACGATTAAGTAACCTTTTGAGAACGATTAAGTAACCTTTACTTTAATACAATTACCGAAACAGCTGACAGTTGTCTTCTCGGTACCCTTTAATCGAATTTTCGCTACGACATCAGAGATCATCTATTCTGAAAGTTCAATTAAAGGGTTTGGCAATGGCAATAAGACGAATCACCCTCATAGAAAATGGCGACGTGGGCAAATGCTCCTTCAGCTTCAACAACCTTCTTCTCCGTTCTCCTCTTCGCTATACGATGATGGAACGCCGTTTCCTCTACAAGTTGTCAGAGGCTATCAAGATGCGGTATGAAGAAATGGGATTAACAATGCGTGATAACTGGCAGAATCTTGTATTCAACATGACGGATCGGGATTTAGCTTCAGTCGGTGGAAACACCAACGTTATGCGTACTTACAAAACAGTGCGATCGCTTGCACAAAAAGCCATCGTCCAGTTTCACGAAAATGAAGACAAACAGTTGGTAGTGGATTACTTTCACTGGATAGACGCTTTTAGATGGAACACCTCAACGAATGATTATACGGTGCGTGTCTCTCCAGAGCTGTATGACTACGTCATCAATCTTACCAAGTCGTTTACAGTCCTCAATTTACATACAGCAATCTTACTGGAATCAAAATACTCCCAAAAATTCTATGAGATATGCTGCCTCTATTCGGGTGATTTCCGCTTTATTGACCCTACAACTCCTGACGAGACTTACAAAAAGAGAGTTTTAAAAATGTCGATAGAGGCTTTCCGCTTCACTTTTGGGCTATCAGAACTTCATGACCCAAAGACTGGAGAGCTACTGGAGAAAGAGAAATATCAGCGATTCAAAACAATGGTGGAGAAGGTGATACTTCCTGCCCAGCGAGAATTGTATGCGCTGTACAAAAATCATCTATGTGATGTGTGGTTTGATTTTGAAGTGCCTGACCGTTATGGACGTGGCAGAAACGGATCTCCCAAGAATCTACGCTTCTATATCTATTCAAGAGAGTTTCCCAAGTCGAATGATGCCGAAATGGATCGGCCCTGGCATGACGGCGATGCTATGCTATTTCCATACGAGGAAAAGGCGTTAAAGAAAGCACCAAAGGAAAAGACTTTTAAGCAGACCGACTGGCTTAGCCTCGATGGAGAATTCCAAAGAGACACGGTACGCCAACTGCTGAAAAGCTATTTGGATAATGATGCAGCAGATTACTATATAACCAGGATTGACGAAGAGCAACGTCAAAGCAACGATACTTATTCGCAGGTTATTCAGGTTGTCTACGAAAAGCAAAAGCAAGCAAAATTCCAACAAGGAACAAAAAAATATAAGCAGAAGTGTTTGATAGATTTTGTGTTTGCACAAAACCTGAAAGAATACGGTTGGTCTATACCGCCATATTCGCCTGATGATAAGTTTTAAAGAAAGTGATACAGTTATTGCAAAACCCTTAAAAGGGGCCTCTGTCGTGAGACAGGGCCCTCTTTGCTATTACTGGTGGAATGAGACCTTCTGTGTTTTTTTGTCGAAAGAAAGTCTCTGTCTTCGGAGATTCCCTTCTTCGTCAAATGCGTCAAATACAACGTTGCCGTCATGCAACAAGGTATTCACCTCGTTTATAGTGATAGGGTGTCCATTGTAGATGCGCTGTACTTTAAATTTACTCTTGGGCTGACCGTTTTGGCTCGCACAAATAAAAGTTCGTGTACCAACGATTACACGACCGATACCAGGGCTATAGCTAACAGTGTTATCAAGCCTTACTTCATTGCCGTCAATAACAGGGATTGATGAAAATATCCTTCCTGCGTTTGTGGAAAATCCGTCCAAGATAATTTTCTCACCTCTTAGGATTTTCTCGACTTCCCGGGCTGTCATCCGTCGATTGCATATAAAGCTGGATATGTGAAAAGTACAACCCTCGCACTGATAGCCGTGACTATTGAGGAAAATTCGCTTTCCACATACAGGGCATGAAGCAGTGAGATATACCTTATTCATGTCAGGTGCTCTTTAGTTATAATCTTCCATGAGCTTAACAAAGTTCTTACCTTGTTTGCTAAATACTACCCAAAGGACAATAGCAACAAGGAAGAAGAAAAAGTACACACACTTGGCAAGATCGCTTGCCTGGTCTGCAACGATAAGGTTGATGCCACTTCCCAATAAGAATAAAAATAAAATATAGTTCTTCATATTGTTCTGAATTGTGGAGGGGTGGTTAATCCCCTCCGTTTCCTTGTTAGTCCGTTACGTCGTAGAAGTAGTTCAACTCCTCGCCGTGTAAGTTCTCCTGCGCCCACTCATCAGCTTTGCGCCAAAGTTTGTTGTACACTCTTGCAATAGTGTCGTTCTTCTCATACCATTGCCAAATCTTGTGGTTGAGTACCATAACAAGCTCGGTGAGATAGACGTGGTTTGTGTGCCACTCATCGAAAGCACGATTGAAGGTGTCAACGATAGCCTCGATACCAAATTTGTCAGCAATCGAAAAATCCGTCCAAAAGGTGGTTTTCGGCTCGTAGCCAATCATCGACATTGTTTCATCGACACTGGCAGGAATTTGAATTGTAACCATGTTTTTTAAAGTTTTATTGATGTGATACTTTTTCCCTTTAGTTTCCCACTGCTTGTCAGTGGGAGCTGTCCGGGATTGAATTTTTATGTGCATGGTAACAGTGGAGGAGGAATGGATGCGCAAGGAATTTTCAGAAAAGTTTGGATGGAAACCCAATTTGTCAGCAAGAGAAATTGCGGAGGGTCTGTCCAAACTTTTCTGAAAATAGCTTTAGCGGTACTTTCGCAGAAATGGAGGCTACACTACCTTTGCACAATAAAAATCAATGCAGGCAGCTACCCGATAAGAAGTAGGCAACGCCTACTGAATAAATACCTCCGTAGGAGTAATGAAGGGATGAGAAAAAGACCAAAACTTACGATAGTGTGTTTTGCCGGGCTATAATGAAGTCTGTGCCATTGGCTCTGACGAAATGAGGATAAGACATTAGGGAAAAAGTAAAGATAGCAGGGTAGTATAGGTTGACAGTACACTAAACGCTGCCAACAAACTTAGGGAGCATTTCTGTGGAAAATCAAGGGCGGACACAGTACGAAAAGATAATCGAACCTCAAAACAAAGAGATAAAAACACTCTTACCACTTGTTTTTAAGTTCGATTTTGTGTATATTTGCAAAGAAATAATAATCGAAACATTAGTCGATGGCAAATATAGGCTATGCAAGAGTATCGAGTAGGGAGCAGCATCTTGATATGCAGCTCATGGCTTTAAGGGCTAAAGGATGCCAGACCATCTTCCAAGAGCAGGTGTCGGGCATCAGGCAACGCCCGGAGCTTGAAAAGTGCCTTTCCTTTTTAAGGGAGGGTGATACGCTTGTGGTCTATAAATTCGACCGATTAGGGCGTTCGCTTAAAAACCTATTGGAGATATTTGAAGACCTGCGTAATCGGGACATAGCCCTGGTTTCCATACAAGACGGTATTGCCGGCAGCTCCACTACTAGAAAGCTGATGATGACGCTGATGACAGCTTTGGCGGAATTTGAGCGGTCTGTGATTGCCGAGCGTTGTTCTGCAGGGCGTAAAGAGGCAAAACTAAAGGGAAAAAAGTTTGGCAGAACGCCTGGAATCGACAGATACAAGATAGAGGCAGTTTCGGGTTTGTATAAGCAAGGAATGTCGATTACCTCTATTATGCAGCAGTTGGGCATAAAGTCTAAATCCACAATCTACCGTTATCTACAGATGAAAGATATTAAACTGAACAGAAAATAATGCTTATGTCACCTCTAAGTGAAACTATATATAGGACTTCATCTTTTGTCGGCTCCAATGCTAAAGCTGACAGGAAAAAATATGGTCAGTTCTTTACATCGGAATCTATAGCCGTATTCATGGCTGCCATGTTCCATATCGATATGGAAAAGAAATCGCTGAAAATTCTTGACGCAGGTGCTGGCAGTGGCATATTGTCCGTGGCTTTGTTAAGCAGAATACGTGAAAGTGGCTATTCGGGCTTAATAGAGCTTGTATGCTATGAGAATGATGAGAAAGTCCTCGGTGTTCTTGCCAAGAATCTTGCTTCTATAAGAGACCATGATTTCACATTTGAAATTCGTGGCGAGAATTATATTACTTCCCAAGATTTTGAACATAGTTCTTCCTTTTTCGAGCAAAAGGAGCCAGAAACATATGATTTGATTATAGGCAATCCTCCCTATAAGAAAATACCAAAGGACGCACCAGAGGCTACACACATGGAAGACGTGTGCTATGGTGCTCCTAATTTGTATTTTCTATTTTGGGCTATGGGAATCCACAACCTCAAAGAGGGTGGAGAACTTGTCTATGTCATCCCTCGATCATGGACTTCGGGGACATACTTTGACCGTTTCAGAAAATACATGTTGTCACATTGCGTGATTACAGACATTCATATTTTCGGAAGCAGAGATAAGGTTTTTGATGGTGAAGCCGTCTTACAGGAAACTATGATTATCAAGGTAAGGAAAGACAGCATAAGACCGTCAAAGATAAGGATTTCGTCATCTGAAACATCGGATTTCTCTGACTTGAGGTATATTGATGTTGATTATGACACTGTTGTCAGCAATAACGGCTATGTCTATTTAGTCACCAACGAAAAAGAAGCGAAAGTCCTTTCCACACTTAGGAAACTACCATTCACTCTTGTCTCTGACAACTTACGCATGAAAACTGGAATCATAGTGGACTTTCGTACCAGAGAAGTTCTGAGGAATGAACCTTCGAATGATACATACCCACTTTTCTATTCGCAGCACATCAAGGGTGGAAGGGTCGTGTGGCCTGTCGGGAAAGAGCATGAATTCATCGATACTGACCGTATGGGCTATTTGCAAGAGAACACAAACTACCTGTTTGTAAAACGCTTTACGGCAAAGGAGGAGAAAAGACGATTACAATGTGGTATATATTTATCCTCCGATTATCCAGAGTACAAGTATATAAGCACACAGAACAAGCTAAACTATATCAAATGTGACTCGCAGGAGGAAGCCTATGGACTGTATGTGCTGCTCAACTCTACCATCTATGACCAGTACTACAGAATACTAAATGGTTCAACACAGGTCAACTCTACAGAAATAAACAATATGCCTGTTCCTTCCAAAGAAACTATCTGCAAGATGGGGAAAGAGTTGCAAGGAACAGATTTAAGCCAAGCTGTATGTGACAGCATCCTAAGAAAATGGATAAACTGAAAAAAATAAAGAGTCTGCTGGCAGACATTGGTCTGCCGTCAGCCCAACAATCAGACTTATGCGCCCTGACAATATTGGCCATGGCCAATTTGAAAGAGATTGGCAGTTTTGCTGGTGCAACGAATAATTGGATTAGAATACATGATGTAATTGCATTCATCAATGCCAATTATAGTGCCAAGTATGCAGAAAATTCAAGAGAAACTTTCCGTAAACAAGCCATGCACCATTTTAGGACGGCGGCATTGATAGAAGATAATGGCAAGGCTACCAACAGCCCAAACTATAGGTATAGGCTGACTGATGAGTTTCTAAAAGTTATCCAGGAAACCAAGAAGACGAACGAAGATAATGCCAAGAATGAAGCTTTGAAGAAATTTCTTTCGCACCACGAAAAGCTGATAGATACTTATGCTTCTAAAAAAACAATGCGTAAAATGCCTGTCAGGATAAACAAAAAGGACTATACATTTAGCCCTGGATCACATAACCAACTGCAAAAAGCTATTTTGGAAGATTTTGCGCCTCGCTTTGCCCCAAATTCAGAATGCCTCTATGTTGGAGATACCACACATAAAGACATGGTTAAGAATGAAGCGAAACTAACGGAGTTGGGCTTCGCCATAACGCTTCATGATAAAATGCCAGATGTGGTTCTTTATCGAGAGGATAAAGACTGGCTATACTTTATTGAGGCAGTGGATTCTGTGGGACCTATGAGTCCCGAAAGAGTAAGGGATATAAACCAAATGACCGAAGGGGTCAAGTCGGGAAAAGTGTATGTCACAGCTTTCCTTGATTTTTCCAAATTCAAAAAATTCTCCGAACAACTGGCTTGGGAAACAGAAGTATGGATTGCAGATATGCCGGACCACATGATACATCTGAATGGCGATAAATTCATGGGGCCAAGATAGTCATTGATAATCTACATATCACTGTGTAGGGGCTATAATGTTTAATCATTTGTAATTGAATAATATGAATATGCAAAAGTATTTATTAACAGCAGTATTCTTGATGGCAACCCTTTATGGTTTTGCACAGTCGCAATATGCTTATGTAGAAATTGGAGCTTTTATGTCTGCCGGAACAGCAAAAACGGCACACGCCTACCTCACTCCAGATTCTTCTACAGTTTATGGCTATGTCCTCCCAGCACAGTTCGCAAGTCCTTTCAAACTTGACAATCCTGTTGTTAATATATATTATACAGATAGTTTAATGACACGGTTGAAGAGAGTAAGTGCTAAATATAGAGAATGGACAAAACTGTCCAAAGAGAATACCATAGGTAAGTTTACTAAATACATACCTATAGACCTCCCAATCAACTTTGCTTACGACGAAAAGTATAGTTCAGGTAAGGTCGAGATACAAATGCTGGAACCCATTAGGAAACAATTTAAATTCAATCTCTATGACCCCGCCAAAGTTCCAAGCATATTCATAGATACATCTTTTGAACTATACAATGTTAAATACCGTATAGTACTTGCATTTCAAAATCCTGATGAGTTCGATGCATTTGTTGATTTTCTATCTCCAGAAAAGCTCATAACCAGGGTAAAAAAAGGCTGCAGTTTAGATGATATTTTTAAGTGATATTATTATTTAAAAGTTATAGAAAGAGGATGTGCCTATTTTGACATATCCTCTTTGGGTGTTCTATTATATAATATATCTCTCATATATTCGCTCTTAATCCTCCTTTGGCAGCGCATCCAGTATGCCATCAATGTCGCCAAACTGGAGGTCGTTGTAACCCACCTCGTAATACTTGTTATCCTCATTGGGCATGATAAGGATGCCGCTGTGAGGAGTGACGGGGTATTTCACTGCCATGACCTTGGCGTCCAAATGACCATCGCAATTGCTCAAATCTGCGGTAACGTAAGGGAAATCTGCTGACCAGTGAAATTCCCTGTCTATGCGGTTGCGCATGGTTTCGTTCAAAGCCTTGACCTCCTTTTTGCGGATGGTCACATACTGCTGAAAATAGTCTTCGTGTGTCATTTCTGTTTTTGAATTGTAGCAGGGTGGTTAGCCCTGCCGTTACCTTTTCTAAGCTACGTACTTGAACTCGTGGATATAGATGAAGTCGCTGTCGGCTTCGTGGTCTTCGTTCCAACTTTCAATCTTGGCCTTGCTCACCATTTCCATGTCCATCAGGTTGGCGGCGTAGGCCATGGCTCTCTCCTCGGTCTCGAAGTAGTCGCTCCGATAGTCGCCATTGACGCAAGCGTCCACATAGAAGCGGTCGGTGAAATATTTGCCCTCTTCATCATTGGTGGCATAGACCTCACAGCCCGGCTCCTCAACGATGTAGTACACCGTCAGTTCGGGCATGAGCTGTGCCAGCACGTGGCGGAAATCGGTAGCTCCCCATGCCTCCTTCGCCTCGATGCGGATGGTGTCTCCGTCCATTTCATACTCTTGAATGAAGCCTCGTAGATAATTCTTCGAAACCTGCTCGTCGGTAGCTCCCAACGCTTTGACGACGTTGCCCTCCCATTCCTTGGATGCGTTCTCCTCAACAGGCTTCCGTCTTTCGGACATGAAGTTGTCTATCATGCCATACACTCGTTCCAAATCACTCTTGCTACCCTCAATGCGGTAGCTTGTACTTGCCCAATTTGCCATTGTTCTAAAGTTTTGAAAGTTATCAATTTGTTGTCTTAGTCTGCGAAAGCATTGAGTTGCAGTGCCTCAAACTTCCACTCATAATCTCGGTTGTTGCATTGAGTTTGGAGGATGCTCCTTACCTCGTTGGCATCCTCCTCTGTCATGCCTCGATGTGCTTTAAGCTGTGCGATAATAACCTCCATATCCTCACCGATGTAGACAAGCTCCCTCGAATTGAGGGAGTGCCAAGGGTCTGTTCTGTAAACCAAATAAACAATTTTAATTTCCATAGCCCAAGATGTTTTAGAAGTGAAAATCAATAATTCCACCGATATATAGCTTACTTCCCACCTGCAATGTGTTTATCCATCGCATCAGTTCTGCCGACTTCTCGGCAAAGTTCTGACAACTATCTCCGCAAAGATAGAAGTGAGCATCTGTGTCTAAAGGGTTCTGAATTTCCTGTTTGAGTTTGTAGGTAGCACCAACGAAATCCATTACGTTTTCGTTGTTGATGGCAGCTGCTTTCTGCTGTATGCGCTCCACCCACTGACGTTTCCACTCCTCGATACCTCCGACATATTCAAATGCTTTGTCATCAACCTGCTTGAACATATCAAGTGGCAGGATGTTCTCCAACAATGTTTTGACAGCCTCTTTGCGCTCCTCTACCGAAATGGCTGCGCAATAATCGTAGTCTGTGCCTTCGCCCTGATTTAAGGAGTCTTCGTTAATAACCTCCTCAATCGGACTATCTGAAATCTGATAAATCCATGCGTGCATAGCTGCAATGTTTTAAGTGATACATTTCCCTTTAGTTTAGCTGCTTTTGCAGCATCGCTGTCGGGATTTCAAATTTTATGTGCCAGAGGTAAGCAAGTCCATAAGGCAGATAAACCAAGTAATTTTGAGAGATTGTCATGGAATGCCCAAATCTCGGATTTGCGGAAGGCTTCCGTGAAAATATCCCAAAATAGTGTAGCGGTACTTCGGCGTTCTGACGGACTTGCTACCTTTGCTAAGTAAAATTAAATCCAGACAGTGAGTGCAGGAGTGTAAACGACAACATACATAGGGCACAGCGTGCCGACACAAGGGAACAAGCAAAGACAGCCTGGCAAGGCTCCAAGACTAAATACTGTCTTTACCGCTCTCCCAAAGTCCCTTGAACGACTCTGTTGGTGATCCTGAAAGGTCGGAAACAGTGCCTTTCATGGGATGAAAACGGCTGCGACCGTTTTCAGGGTCTTTGCGTAGCCTGTGTTCGGTCGGGCAGTAAGCCACGTAGCCGACAACGAAGTGGAGTGGAAAAACGAGGCGACTGTTTTTCCTGCACGTGTAAAGGCGGTGTTGCCTGCTGCCTGGCAAGAATACTGGCGGAGCAACCAGACATGAGGAATAAGACAAAAGGGAAGGATGTACAGACTAAAACTTGCGGTAGCGTGTTTTGTAATGGGCGAAAGAAGTGGCTACCTCGGTAGTGACTTGCGATTTCAGGGCATAGTCTTGACAATAGGGCTTTGGGGATGGAGGGTGCTGCGAGCAGTGGGAGCAGCACACGGCTAATGGTGGAATGTGGCACCATGCTTGCAACATCATTCCACCACAATAGCGTTTTATGAACGAAAGGTTTTTAAGTTCACCATCATAGACTGATATACGGCCTTTGTATATCCTTCCTGTTTCAACAGGGCAATCTCTCGCCTTGAATAAGCCATTGCCTGGCTCCTATTCATTCCGAACCTGCTTTTCATAGGTCGATTAGGTCGCATGATCTGTACCTCGTATTGCTCTCGATAGATGGGTACGAAAGTCTTTCTCTTGATGATTTCAACTCTTGGGTAACGTAGCATAATGGAAGAATTTGTGCCCCGATGGTTAGTCGGGGCATTACCTTTGATTAGAGTGATGCAAGCCTTTCTGTAGCTTTGCAGATTAGGTCTTTCAACTGCGCCTTATTAAGTTCGGGTAGCAAGTCTATGACCATAAAGTTCTCTGTGTCCTCAATCGCCACACCTCGCTTGGCAAGAATAGACTTGATGTCCAAAGTGCCAAAATCGTTGTACGCTTTATTGTCTGTGGTCTTCTCAAAAGAAGATATGCAGTAGCCTTCCAAATCTTTTGGTTCACCGATGCCGATAAAAGCGTCAATGCGAAACTTGCGCTCTTCGCCCTTGTCGGTATCGAAATAGACAAAATATCTTCCCGAAACATCTATGCCGTCAGACAGAATGCCATGTGCATATCTGATAGTTCCATCTGCCTTATGATAAGCGAAGGCTGTCTTACCCTCTTTCTTCATCTTTTCCTTGAGCTTTACAACAAGTGCAAGGCAGATGTCGTGATGCTCGTCCATGGTCTCCTGTCGAAGTTCACCCACCTCCACAAGGTTCTCTATGACAAATGACCTCCAGCCCTTGCAGTCCACATCATAGTAAGCAAGGGTATAATTGCACTGATGATGCTTTGATTTCCCCTTTATGGTATGTCCGATGCCATACAAGGTTCCACACGCATGGCGTTCTGTGCCGTCCTTTTTCTTGTAAACGAAAGAAACGATGCCTTTACGAAGTTTAGCTACCAATGTGTCAAATAGATTTTCCATTTTATCTTATTTTTATAGACACTTGCCAAATAGGTGCTACTTGGCGAGTGTCTGATGTTCTGTTTAGTTCAAGAGTTCTTCTATATCCTCGGTGCATTGTACCTCTGAATGATTGAAATAGAAGTGTGTGTCAAGTGTGCCGTTCACATAACAATCAAACATTTCACGCTCACAACCTCTATAGTCTACATATTCTTCTATCACCTTTAGCCAAAGTGTTTCCATCAAGAAGTTGCGCACGTTGGAAAGGTCGTACCCTGCGGTGTCGATAGCCTCGTTCAAATCCTCGTCCGTCCAATCATAGCCAAAGTTGGAGCGAAAGTTATCAAGTTGATAGTCGTTCTTGAAAAACCCTAATGACGTTAAAACCATTTCTCTGTTTGAAATATCCATAATCGTGATGCTTTAAGTGATACATTTCCCTTTAGTTCTTTGCTGTTTTGCAGCAGGAGACTGTCGGGATTTCTAATTTTACGTGCCAGAGGGAGCAAGGTCAACAGGTAGATAAACAAAGTAATTTGGGAAGATTTTCATGGAAAACCCAAATCTTTGATTTGAGGAAGGCTGCTATGAAAATCTTCTCAAATAGTATGGCGATACTTTGCGTTCTGCCGACCTTGCTAACTTTGCAAAGGAAAATAGAAACCAGAAACCAGACAGTCTCCTATAGAATAGCAGAAAACTAATCATGATTAGGTTTTTGAAATAAAATCATTCAAAATATCGTATATAGTAACTATTTTGTAATTTTGAAGTGAGACAAAATTATAAGAAGATTATGACAAAGGTTATTCATGTGCAACTTATCCAGGGAAGGAAGAGTTATTACTTCGGCTCCATCCCAGCCATATACAGCGTGCTTTCAGCAGATGACATTGGCATCAGACAATCTTCACTGGAACGTATAGGTCTTAGCAAGGGCGGTGTAGTCCTTAACAAGAAGGCTATCATAAAGGCTGGAGAATTGATACGGTCAAAAAAGGAAAGACAGGAGGGAAAGCAAGAAAAAGGGAATGGTAGATAGCGTTCTGACAAAACGAATGAAATGATTGATAACAAAGGTTCAAATCCACCTTTTTGATTAATTGCGTAAAATGTTGATAATCAATAAGTAAATACACGCTGAAAAATGTTTACACGGATTAAAAACAATTTCATGTTAAAAAGTGTTCGGAGTAAAAGTGGGTCAAAAAGTGGGTCAAGAACTGGGTCAAAAAGTGGGTCAAGAAATAAATAAATGGAAATAAAAAACCCCTAAGTTGTTGAAACTTAGGGATTTAACTCGTTATACGAAGCGGAGAGAGAGGGATTCGAACCCCCGGTACCTCTCGGTACGACGGTTTTCAAGACCGTTGTAATCGACCACTCTACCATCTCTCCAATGTGGAAAAGACTTCATGTGTTGGACAATTTTATATGTTGTTGTCTATTCTCTATTATATCAGAGAAACTTGCTTTCATGAAGTGAGTGCAAAGGTAAAAGAATTATTTTAGAAGACCAAATATTTTATTCTTTTTTTGTTTGAAATGTGATAAAGTAAGGGGGACGAAGTAAAGAGACATAAATAAAGAGGCAAAAGAGGAGTTATAATATGTTCATTGGATACAAAGAACCCTTCGCTTTGTTGGGTTTAAAGGTTAAAGTATTCTTAAAAACAGTACATAATGTCGATCTTTATATTTCTGTTTATTTTCCTCGCCTTAAAATGTAGATTCCCAAAATCATCATGACAAGATAATCCACATTCTAAGGCGAGGTTGAGTTTTCTAATGAGTTTCTTTAGTAACAGCTGTTTTAGTTTATACGTTCTTGTTTTATTAGTCTAAATTTCGATATATCTTCAGTTGCATGGAAATTTGCAAAACTTAAAAGTCTATCTTTGCCGTTTTCAAATCGTATGCTTTAGCCGTGAGTCTGCCTTTACCTTTGACAACGACCATACATTTTCCGAAAAAGGCTTTTCGTTTGTTGTCCTTGAAACGCTCGGTAGAGAATTGGCTTCCGTTGTCTACCCCCTCTATTGCTCCGTTGTCGGTTTCAAAAAAGAGTTGATTTTCGGCCCATGGGCAAAGGTTACCGTCTTTGTCCACTATTTCAGCATTGATAAACGTAAGCGATTCTTGGTTTGACATCGTGGCATTTGCAGCTCCTACGTCCCCACGCTGGCCGGCGTAGTCTATTGAGAGTCTGATATGGTTGGGAGCACCGGCCGTCTTAATCACCTGGCTGCGGACATCTTTTCCATTCTTTCGTGCAATCACTTTCACTTCGCCCGGTTCAAAGGTCACTCTCCACATTACATGATATTGATGTGAATCTTTTTTCCGGCGAATTCCCTGACTTTTGCCATTGACAAAGAGTTCCACCTCGTCAGCGTTGTTGTAGTAGCACCATAGGTCGATTTTCTGACCGGGCAGCCAGTTCCAATGTGGGAAGAGATGGAGCACCGGTTTGGAAGACCATTCGCTTTGATACATATAGTAGATGTCTTTCGGGAAGCCTGCCAGATCGATGATTCCGAAGTAGCTGCTGCGTGCCGGGAAACCGTAGGGGGTAGGTTCGCCGATATAATCCCATCCCGTCCAGATAAATTGGCCGGCACAATAAGGAGTGTGTTTGACAATATCCCATGTTGCTTCATGTGTACTGCTCCATGGAGCATGCGTATTGTCGTAGGCCGAGCACATCATGGAAGGATCGGTGAACATTTTGTCCCAACGCTCGGGGGCAACGAATACACTATCGGAAGGCATCTTGTAGTAGCCACGTGTCTGTAATGCTGACACGCTCTCTGTCATGAGGAAAGGCTTGCCGGGAAAATTTCGGGGCACATCTTTCACCCACTGGCGATGGTAATTGAAGCCGATGATGTCGAGTGCTCCGCTCTTAAACAAATGATTGTTGGGATCAGGTTCATTGCATCCGGCAGTAATAGGGCGGGTCGAATCTAACCGTCTGATGATATCTGTCAGGTGTTTTGTCAGTATCGAGTTGGGTGTCATCTCCTTACCATGCGCCAAAGTCGACGCGTCATGGCCTGCATTGAGGATAAGATTGGCCTGTTCAAGCGTAAGTTCATCCGCTCCGGCACCGCTCCATTGTTCAAGCACCTCATTGCCGATCGACCACATCATGACACTCGGATGGTTGCGGTCGCGCAGCACGAGGTCGGAGAGATCACGCTCATGCCACTCGTCGAAGAAACGGGCATAATCATTTTTGGTCTTTTTACGACGCCACATGTCGAAACTCTCATCCATGACGATGAATCCCATCGTGTCGCACATATTCAACAGTTCCGGTGCCGGAGGATTGTGACTGCAACGGATGGCATTGCATCCCATGTCTTTCAACTTTACCAACTGTCGGTGGAGCGCATCTTCGTTGAGGGCTGCTCCCAGGCATCCGAGGTCGTGGTGGTCACAAACACCGTTGATTTTCAAATTCTTTCCATTCAGCCAAAAACCGGTTTTGCTGTCAAACTTGAAATCGCGGAAGCCCGTAATGGTGAGCACCTTGTCAACAACTTGATTGTTTAAAATCACTTCCGACTTGACCGTGTAGACGTATGGCCGTTCTACCGACCACAGTTGCGGACGCTTTACCTTCAACAGTTGTTGCGGACTTCCGGTCATCATGGAAGCCACCACCTTTCCTGCAGCATCCATGACGGTATTGCGGTAGGCCGGCTTCTCTCCTTTGATAGCCTCATCGGCCATCTGTATAGCCACGTTGAGCTCACCCTTGGGTGTCGTCACCACATGCGTACCCCAATGGGCTATGTGCATCCGATGGGTAGTGGTAAACCATGTGTGGCGATAGATGCCACATCCGCTATACCAACGCGAATTGGGTTGGTCGCTGTTGTCTACCTTGACGGCCACCACATTCTCGCCACCCTTATTAATATAAGGTGTAACATCATACTCGAAAGAACTGTAACCGTATGGCCTGTGGCCCACCTCATGTCCGTTTACATAGACGGTGGAATTCATATAGACGCCGTCAAACTCCAGAAAATATCGCATGTCCGGGTGGCTGTTTTCCACGTTGAAATGTTTGCGATACCACCCGATGCCTCCCGGCAAGGCACCGCCTCCCGCCCCCGAAGGATTGGCATCAGAGAAGTCGCCTTCGATAGCCCAGTCATGGGGCAGGTTTAACCGTCGCCACGAGGTGTCGTCATAATCCGGTGAAGCCATTTTGGCATCGTTGCCTAACACGAAAAGCCAGTCGCTGTCAAACAACCGGCGTTCTCTTGCTGTTGCACTCACGAGGCACAACAGCAAGAGAAAAACAGAGAGAGATTTCTTCATTATTTAAGTTTTACGATGATTTCCTTACCCGAATATTGAACGATTTGGCCCTTCACGCCATCGAGATCAAGGTCTTTGGAAGCAACTCCCGGCTTACGGTAAACTATCTTGAAGCGACGGCTTTTCAACATCCCATCAAATTCTCCTTTCCGGTTGCCTATCGTCAATTTTTTGGCCTTGTCGTCATAGCCAAACTCTATTGTGGCATATTTACCCTTCTCATAGTTATAGTTGGTGCCCTCATCCTCATAGAGTGTGAATCCGCCATCCTTGCCGGCATAGATATAGAGCGTTATCAGCTCTGCCGGCTTTTCGTCGCTCCATTGCATTTCCGGGCCAAAAGGAATGATGGCACCTGCCGGAACAAACACGGGAATCTTCTCAAATGGTGCGTCGGCTGTAATGGTCTGCCCACCTTGATAATACTTGTTGGTGTAGAGGTCGTACCAGCCGGTTTGTTTGGGGAGATAGACCTGTCGGGTGCGCGCTTTGTATTCGCCCACCGGGCAAGCCATGAAGGCCGGCCCGAACATCCATTGGTTCTTGATGTTGTAGACATTGTTGTCGCCATTGAAGTCCATCACCAATGGGCGCATCATGGTGTAGTCCTTCAAATGCACCGCACCGGCCATGCTGTAAAGATAAGGCATCATACGGTAGCGCAGCTTGTCGTATGCGACGATGGTCTTATAGGCCGGGTGATTGTCGGGTGCAATGTTCCACACTTCGCGCAAAGGCCATTGTCCATGAGCACGATAGAGGGGGATAAAGCACCCGAACTGGTTCCAGCGGGTTTGCAACTCGCGCCATTCTTTCAGGTCTTCGTTTTCCTCTCCCGTTTTGTCAAAGAGCTGTTGGGCAGCCACATAGCGGTTTTCCACACAGAAACCTCCCTGATCCATGCCCCAGAAAGGCAAGCCACTGATAGAATAGTTCATGCCCGCAGTCATCTGAGCCCGCATGTCCTCCCACCGTGTGGCGATATCACCGCTCCAAGTGGCCGTACTGAAACGCTGTTCCCCGGCAAATCCGCTTCGGGTGAGCAGGAATACGCGCCGGTTGGGATTCACCGATCGTTGCCCGTTATAGATGGCATCGGCATTCACGATGGAGTAGGCGTTGAAATATTCGGTGCTCGTGCCGAGTGCCGTAGGGCCGGAGAGTTTTTTGCGATACCACATCGGTGTGCAGTCGCGCACATTGGGTTCGCTGGCATCCATCCACCAGGCATCAATGCCATATTTATATTTCGAGTAGAGATTCTCATCCATTTGCCTCCAAAACATCTTGCGTGCACCGGCATCGTAGGCATCGTAAAAAGAGCCCATGTAGCCCAGCCAGTCGTAGATGGAGTCTTTCACGGCTTGATGATACATCCATCCGTTGGCATCGAGTTCCTTGTAGTTTTTCACCGTACAGTAGAATTTGGGCCATACGGAAATCATGAAGCGCCCGTGCATGGCATGGATACTGTCGAGCATGGCCTGCGGATAGGGGTAGCGAGAGGCCTCAAACGTGTGGTCGCCCCACGAATCGAGCTTCCAGTAGTTCCAGTCCTGCACGATGTTGTCCACCGGAATGCGACGCTTACGGAATTCGCTCAGGGTCGACTCTATCTCCTGACTGCTCGTATAGCGTTCCCGGCTTTGCCAGAAGCCGAGCGTCCACTTCGGGAAAACCTGTGCCTTGCCGGTCAATGTGCGGTAGCCCGCAATTACCCCGTCTATACTTTTACCGGCAATGAAGTAGTAGTCCATGTCCTTGCTCATTTCGCTCCAGATGCTCAGTTTGCCCTGTTCCTCCTCGCTCTGTGGGACGGCAGCCCTCAGTCCGCAATAGCTCACGTCGCCATCGGGATACCAGTCGATGAGGATTTTAGTCTTGATACCTCTCTTCAAAGGGGCCGTGAACTTATAACTATTGGGATTCCAAGCTGTGCGCCAACGCTCCGGCACCACTTCTTTGCCATCGATATACACTTTCATGTAACCGGCATAATAGAGGATGAACCGATAAAGGTTATCAACGGGAGCTTCGAGATAGCCTTCGTAAGTCACGTGCGAGCCGTTCAGTTTGAAGCCTGCCGGCAGGTTGCCCACTCCGATGTCCTTACTGCTTCCGATGGCCAGTTGGGGCAGGGCAAACTCATAGTAGATGCTGTCTTCTCCCCGCACCACCTTGTGGCCGTCTTTGGCAATATACGTTCCCGTGAGGCTCCCTTTCTTCCCATCCTTGTCATAAAGGGTGAAAGCGCGGTTCAGCTGCATATAGTCGTTTGGATTGCCGAAGCGGCAATAGCTGTAGCTGTCCCACAGAATGCCGTAATTCTTGTTGCTGATAACGAAAGGTACGCTCACTTTTGTGTTGTATTGGAAGAGGTCTTCGTTCTTTCCTTTCATGTTCAGCTCTTCGCTTTGATGCTGTCCGAGTCCGTAGAAAGCCTCATCGGAAGGGCTGTCGAACAGCGCATGCCACGTCCACCCATGTTTTTGGTCTTCGGTCAGTTTGCCATCCACGCCGATTTCCCGTTCCGGAACGGTGAAGGGCTTGAAAGTCTTGCCTTTATCAGCTGTCTCTGCCAACAGCAACCGACCGTCTCCGTCATAGAAAGAGATGCGCCCCGTAGTCCCGTCCACCATGGCCTTCATGCCGTCTGTCTGCACAGTGATTAGGTTTTCTTGTTTCGAGACCTTGAATTTGGGCTGTGCCGTTTGAGGAACGATAATCAGACTTTGCTTGTCGGGAAAAGTCTGTTCGGCTGTCGCCTGCACCCGGATGATGCGGTTGTCCACCACCTGCAACCTGATGATATGCGGCCCGAAGTCCTTATGGTGGGTCAGAGGGATGGTGACATAATTGCCATTAGTGACATAACTTGCCGCGGAAGCCATTGTCGCCCCGGCAAAGAGAAGTGTCGATAAGAATGTTTTTAAGACTTTCATATAGTGACTTAGTATTGAGTTTCTCGTGATGGAAGTATCATGTTGTCCGGCATCAGATAGGGCCATAGAGCTTCTTGTATGGGCATACAGCTTTGCCATGATACTTATTTTCCCTGCCCGGAACGTTTCGGTCAGGGCGTTTTAGTAGAGTAGGGGAAGCGTGCTGACTGTCGGTCGGTGGATTCCCGACTCTCTTTGGTGTCTGGCTTGCTCCCTCCTGTTGCAGCATTTGGTTTTGCTCGGATAGGAAAGATATTCAACTCTTCTCCGAGCTCTCCCTTATCTTCAGTATCATCGGCACCACCTCTTGGTATATCTTGGGGTCGCCGTTGATATTTCTCATCAGCAATTCGCAGGCTTTCATTCCCTGTTCGTGGGCCTGATCCATGATGGCCGACAGGCGGGGGGTGACAAAGGCGGCCGTGTCTCCATCGGTGAAACCGATGATGGCAACGTCATCGGGGATGCGCAGGCTTGCCGCCTTGATGGCATCGAAAGCAGCGTAGGTGAGGATGTCGTTGAAAGCCAGAATGGCATCCGGCCGTTCCTCCCGTTGCAGCAGGTCGAGTGTGGACTTGCGAGCCACTTCAAAGTCTATTTTGCCGCACACCACCAGCGATCGGTCTATGGCGATACGGTTTTCGCGCAATGCTTCCAGATAGCCGTGTTTGCGGCGGCGCACCATGTCGAGATGGTTGGGGCCGCCGATAAATGCGATTCTCCGTGCCCCCTTGTCTATGAGGTGTTGGGTGGCTTCCTGTGCAGCCACATCACCGTTGGCTACCACTTGGGAAAACAACTCCGGCAGGCAGGTGCGGGCAAAGAACACGAGGGGTATTCCCATTTTGTGCAGTTCGCGGAAGTAGCTGTAGTCCACTGTGTCCTGTGCCAGGCAGGCTATGATACCCTCCACGTGCATGTCAAGGAAGTTGTCAAGCAACAGCGACTCCCGTTCATGGCTCTCATGGCTGTTGGCACTTATCACCGAGTAGCCAGCCCGGGTAGCATAATCTTCTATGCCGTCGAGAACAGCAGCGTAATAGTGGGTCACCAGATTGGGCACAATGACCCCTATCACGCGGGGCGCCTCCTTGCGCAAACTCTGTGCAAAAGGATTGGGGCGATAATTTAACTCTTTGGCCAGAGCTTGAATCTTCGTTTTCAGCTCTTCGCCCACCTCGTGGCTGTTTCTGAGCGCGCGCGACACCGTCGCAATACTCACTCCAAGTCGATCGGCCAAATCCTTTAAGGAGGTTCTCCGCTGTTTCATCTGATAATTAACAATTTGCCAGTTAGTGACTACAAAGTTAATAGTTTTTTTTGAAAGCGCAAACGTTTACGTTAAATTTTCACATAGAAGTGAACTATGGGTATAGAAATTACACTATCTTTGCATGCAGAAAGGGTGGTGTTGTCATCCGGCAATTTGAAAGACGGAAGATTCCAACCATTTCCACTGCTTTTAGTTGATACGAACATTGAGTAATGAATAGTTGATAATAAGTTAGTTAGAAAATGAGAGGCCTATGCTTGTCGTGAGACAGACATAGGCTTTATTGTTTTCCTGCCGGCAAAGGGTGTTTACCCACCTTGTCCTTGTGGGAAACTTCAAGAGCGTATCATCTTTCAAGCGGCATTCGCACAATTCGTTCAATTCGCCGAAGAATATAGATGTCGGCGAATTTTCCGAATGGAGCGAATGATTCATTCAAACCTCATTCTCATCAGTCGTTGGGAAATGCCGGGATAAAACGGTGGAGTGCAAATGGTCTCTTTTTCAAAAGCCGGCATCTTGCTTGGGCAACATGACCGTCACTTGATGGCCACATTGTCTAAACGCGGTTTGAGCAGCTTTTCCAAACTGCCCTTTCGGCTCTTGATGTTCCCGTGCCAGATGTATTTCTTCCCTCCCGTCGTGATTTCGATGTCTATTCTTTGCCGATCGTCATAAATCTTGTAGACAGCGTCCTTGTTTTTGAAACTCAGCGCCATTTCATTCGGATGATAAGTGAAGTCGGGAGCCTGATATTCGGTTTCGAGCGGATAGTAAAACTCTACGGTATTGTCGGCCTTCAGCACTGTGTAATAGAGAGTTCCATCATTTAGAGAGAATAGTATAATATCTTTGTTCCCTTTGTCCACATGGAATGAGAGTACCTTCCTAAGACCTTCCTCCTCAAGGTCGATGGTCAATTCTGTGGTCTTTTTCATCTCCTTGCCGTCCCACTTTTGCTCCGTGTATTTTTCAAAAGGCCTGTCCCGCTGATCGTACTCGCATATTTCCACCGCCTTCGGCAGGTTGTTTTCCACGACAAATGTGGTGAACTCATGCCAGCAGCAGCCATCCTTGACCATCGTGTGAAGTGTCCGGTGCTCGGCATCTACACCGAACATGCCACAATAGTCCTCGGCCAGACTCGAAAATTCCGGACTGTAGCAGAATCCCTTGTCAGTTGCCAGATAGATCGAAAACGAAGGCCCGTTATAGCAACTGTTTTGCCCGTTCATGAGGGCGAAGTCTTTTTTGCCGTCGAAATTGTAATCTTCATAGAGTATGGTGCTGAACTCTCCGTATGGCCGTTCCGAGATATTGGCCACAAGCTTGCCGTCGTGGAGGTCACATAGGAGAGCGTCCGCATCTACGCCGAAGAGTTCCTTGTTGCTTTTTTTGTCGTAGATGGTCACACTCCCCGGGCTGGTCACCTCCGATGTATCGGAAATATATACTTTACCGTAATATTTATCGGAGAAGCCTTCGACCTTGAAAGAGACTTGACTAAGGGCCGATACGCCCCAACAAATAAGGGGCAGGAGTAGAAATATCTTTTTTTTCATCATTGTGAGTCGCAGTTTAAAGGATGTCATACGGTTTGTTTCGTTCGTCTCACCGGTAATTTGATAACGCTTTGTGTGCGTGGATATTACCCACCTCCACGGCTAAATAGCTTTCTTTGCCAGTAGTTTCATTTCATCTATCTTACTCCCGTTCCACATAAACCGTGGGGAAAGGCGTGTCATCGGATGCCCCATACCAAGAATACCGACAGTATATATCTCCCAAACCGGACAGATGACCACAAAGTTCCGAATAATCCATAGCTTTGATGCTGTCCATATCAGCTTTATTGGTAAATCGCACATCGAATCCCAACCAGCGTTTTTGAACCTGCTCCTCGCGCAGCAAGCCAATGCAGCGGTTCACAAACTGCTTCATCACAAGGGTGTCGGTAGCTTCGTAGTAGACCACGAAATGCAAGTAGTTGATGTCCCCGGTTTCATCAGCGGGCAGTGCTACCGCATAGCGTTCGCCCGCCTTGAAAAGACGCTTCTTCAAGGCCTCGCTCTTCTTATATCCATCACGGATGTTGGCATAAGTGTCATAGAAGGGACCATATTGGGTGCACTGCATTCTGGCAGTAAATTCCGGGTGTCCCATAGGATAGAAACTGAGAAACTCATAGGTGCCACCATCACAGAAATGAGGAGTATGCAGGCTCGTCCAATAGACGAGATAGTCACCAAAGGGATATTCCCACACAAACTGCTCACGGCTATACCGTTCCTCCAAGTAGCTGTGGATCTGACGCTTCATGTCCTTCCACTCGTATAACCTGAGTAAGAAAAAAACTCCGACAGACATAGCCAAAAGACCTGATACGATTAGTATTTTCTTCATATTATTGAGTTAATACAGATTCTATATTGTTTATTCTTGCAAAAGCAAGTCAGTCGTTATCGTCTATGTTGACAGCCCGGCGGATGAATTCCACCTCCGCGTTGCCGTTTCTGTAGACTTTGAAAAAGAGTGTGCCGTAGACGAACGACCGCACAAGCCGGTCATTCCACATCGCGGGTGTCCACTCCGGCATGTCGCCCAGCAGGCGGAAGGCTTCAGCTTCGAAGCCTTCTGTGGCATCGGCTGCCACCTCTATGTTGGAGATGCTGCCGTCTTTCTCCACCATGAACACCACATCTATCTTGGCGCTGATGCCCATTTCCAGCTCCGCCTTGGGGTAATGCACCTGCTCGGTCAGATATTCCGACAGAGCCGCTTCACCTCCCGCGAACTGCGGCTGTTGGTCTGTCCAGCGGTCATACGACTCGTCGCCGTCGGCTCCCTTTGTCGGCGGGGCACTGCTGAACTTGGCAATTATGAAGCCATTGCCCCGTTTTTCCACTTTCACATAGTGGTCTCCATCAACGCCTGAGGTCTGCGAGTGGATGCCATACCATCCGCTTTTCCGGGTGACATATACCTCGTATTGAGGTTTCCATCCATTTTTCGGGGTGGCGTTGAACACTAAATCGTCTATCAAATTGTTGTTCAAATACAGATGTCTGCCTACTTCGGCCCAGTATTTCTTGTCAACGAAGTGGCGGATGAGGTAGCGTTGGTAGGCCGGTGCATCCAAGTCAATGGTCAGTTTGGTGGAGAGATAAGAGCGATAGAAGTCCTCGATAAAGGTCACCGCATGTTTGTGTTGCTTCGGTATATGTATCACGTGGTGGTAGAAGATGGTGTCGGAGGCCGTTTGCCCCAGGTCTATAGGAGTGATGTAGCCAATTTTGCGACGGCCGTCCTTGTCGGTCACCATGCGCACGGGGATGCGTTCCCATCCTGATTCACCACCGGTTTTGAAGCACACCATATACCAGCCGCCCTTCAATGGCACCACGCGCAGAGTCTTCTGGAAGTTACGGGGCACTTCTTGCGCCCGGATGGTTGCGTCGTAGTCGCCATCTGTCATCAGTATATTGTCTATCGCGGTTTCCGTGAGGTGGGTGGCATTCAGTTGCTCCCACCCGTCTTCACTCGAAACAGAGCCGTTGTTGCCCTTCACGTAGTATTCGCGGATAATCCGCATGTCGGCCGCCGTGTCGATTGCCGTTGTGTCTTGAGCGATTGCGAGACTGTCACCGGAAGTCTCCGAAGTATTGAAACCACGACCGTGTCCGCGCAGCCAAAAGAAAAGGATAGCCCCAAGTGCAAGGCTCAAGAGGACTGAAAAGAGAATGATACGTTTTCTGTTCATATTTATGATATTTGTTTTTATCTGTCGGTTATTGGGAAATCCTCTTCGGAGAAACCGGGAGTGTATATCACATGAAAGTGATCTCCGCATTCGGCATTGGCCTCAACCGGTTATTTCAACTTATCATTGAAGTCACCGATGACACCTTCGTCCATCTCCCGTCTGTCTATCATCACGATTCCCATCTCTCCGTTTATCTTGTTTTAGCATTGTCGGTGCGTTTCTTCGACCGCCTTTTGGGGTGATGCTTGTCATGGTCGTATTTGACGACCCACACAAACAAGGCGACTGTGACAATCAGGAGGGGCCAAGCCCACCATTCTGTGCAGCAGAACGCTTCTTTCGTGGTGGTTACAAGTTCGCCGAAGCTGTGCCCGTCTAACAGAAAATTCACGAAAAGCAATCCAAAGAAAGCTCCCATCCCATTGATGGAAACCGAAGCCATGAGCTTCAATTTGTCGTTCCACGAAGCATTCCTCCCTCCCTTCTCCTCATACTCAAGCAGGAAAACAGAATAAATGGCCGGCATCAAGATAAAATAGACTCCTACGCCTTTGAGATGGCGGGACAAGTGGGCATGTTGAAAGACCGCATGGACAAGCTCATTTTCTCTATTTAAAGTCAGTACCAGGAAAAGCAGTCCGTAGGCCATCAACAATCCGAGCATATATCTCAACGCACTGTTGCGCATCCTGTTCAAGCATTGCTTTTTATAGACAAGCAGAATGACGGCACTTGCGCCTGCCAACAGGAAGAATATAAGTTGATATATAATAAGTGTCGCGACAGTATTCATGGTGTCATTAAATATAATATTCGGCGGCATCGACCAGCCCGGCGCGCAGGGCATACTTGGTAGCCTCATGCACCGTGTTGACGCCTAACTTGCGAAAGATGTTCTTCCGGTGCGTGTTGACCGTATGGAAACTGGAGAAGCGGCGCTCGGCAATCTCGCGCGTGGTGAAACCCAGTGCTATCTCCTTCAGCACCTCCGTTTCGGTTTTGGTCAGTTTCACGCGCTCCTCTTCTTCATTCTGTCGTGGTGCAAGCAGCATCTCCGTCATTCGCCGGCAGATGAATCGTTCGCCACGAATGGCACACTCGATGCCCTCCCGGATTTCTTCGAGAGACGACTCTTTGAGCAAAATGCCGAACTGGCGGCTGCTGGCAACCAACCGGCGGACGAAATCAAGACTGAGGTCTTCGCTGAAAAGAAGCCAGCGCGTCTGTCGGAAACGCTCACCGAGAATGAGGAGTTCTTCGACATCGTTAATGTCGAAAAGCGTGTAGTCGAGCATCACCACGGCATCATCATCGGCCTTGAGTGCCTCCATCAGTTCCGCCTTGTCTTCGGTGTATTTAGACTCGGTTCCCGCAATGGCACTCACCACATAGATGAGGCCGGCCCGGGTGATGTCTTGTTTGTCTGCCAACAGAATCTTCATGTTTGCCTATAATTTGTTTGCAAATGTATTAAATAAATCCGTAATCAAGAAAAGATGTCATGAATTTTACGATGGTTTTTTGTCGGAAAGTTGCGATGCCGGTTGCAGCTTACCTTTAGGACAGTAGATGTTTGATGAGGGAGAAGCATACACGCATTGGCTACACGCCGACAATGATCGGTGAAAGTCTACTCCGCAAGACGTAGAAAAATAGCGAATAATATCAACAAAAACACATCCACCAAAACTCTCCAACCAGAACGGGAAACCGACTTTAAACTGCCGATAAACCCCCTCGATTATCCCATTCGGGCTCTTCGAGCTTGCGAAAGAGCCACAGTTGAAAGCTGAAAGGGCCATAGTTGCACTGCAACTGTGGCCCTTTTGCAAGCCCATTTGGGCCCTTTCAGGTTCATTTTCGAGTCCAAATTCATGTCAATAAAATTCAAATGGCTGATTGCCAGAGCTTTGTAAATATCGCCAAAATTCGCTTATTTGCGCCAAGTGGGTTGTCGGTTGCAAATATCGCAATCTCAGAGGCCGAAAATGAATAAATAGTTTGACAATCATCTATATGGGATCCCCCTTGCAAAACATCGACAAAACCAAGTTTTGTGGTAAAAACGAAAGCAACGAAAAGGGCTGAAATCCAAGCGAGGATTTTAGCCCTTAACTTTTATATGAAGAAAAAGTTTGCCTGGCAGCAATAACTTTTTATGTGAGCGGTAAAACCTCCTGCCTGACGGCCATTGCAAGCCAAAGAGCGGGTGGCAAACTCTTATAAAAAGGGGATGGGAAACTTTAGATACTTACTCCTTTGACAAGTGGATGACAACAGGCTTTTCATTCCAGTTCGCGTATTTCTTTTTTAAAGGTTTGTATCCTTTTTTTTCTAATGATATTTTTACCCCAGGATACCCTAGAAAACCTCCAAATGTCATTTGAGTTATATCAAACTGTCCTAAAGAATCTGTATATATACGATTTCCTTTTTGGCTGCCAATATAAATACATACACTATCTACAGGTAATTTATTAGAGGAATCGATAACGGTGCCTGATAAATGCAGAAGTGTATCACACGACATCAAGAATATAGATGCTGTGATTATGATTATAATCATTTTCTTCATACTAAGTTTGTCAATAAAATTAAGCTGCATGTTTTTTGAAGTTAATAACAAGGTCTTCTCCCATAGCCGCCAAGGCTCGGTTGACGGCATAAAAGAGCGTGTCCACAGTATTTTCGCAGGCCGTCTTACTCGTGGCTGTCTCCCATTGTACCTTGGCCGTAGCACACTTGAGCGGTTTTTTTATCGCCTGTCGGATAATTCCCTTTTCCAGTGTGCCGATGATGGGTTTGCAACCTCGCCCCAGTCGGGTTCTCAGTTCTTCGAGCCCTTCGGATTCTGCTTGTGTACCATATTCTTTCTAAATTCAATTTTCTTTCTCATATACCCATCTTTTTGTTTTGAAAGATTTGAGAATAATTTTTTTGTCGAATTCTTTCCCTGAAACATTTTGAAATCTAAGATATAATTTTAGAAAATGTCCATTTTTATCGTTGATAGAGTTATAAAGAAGCCCCATTTAGGATCTTCTGCTTTAATTAATAAAATGTTTTCTTTGATTTTTGTTCTAATTTGCAAGGTAGTGTGTCACTTTCTACTAATTCATAATACAGAGTGACAGGATCTACAAGTGCTTCTAATCTGTTCTTTTTATTGAGTATAAGTATAGAATTGCTCTTATTCCAAATTTCTATGGACAACATAGAAATAACAGTTTGGGCATCGGTGGAAATCGTACTACTTTTTAGCAATTGTATATCAATCGAATCGTTTTTTTCAACAGAATGTATATCATCTAAAACGTAAACGAAGCGTGGGGGATAACAAGATGCTACCCCCATAATAATAGTATTAAACAAAAGATTTTTTTCATTTTTTATGGCGTTAATTTCATGTATTGATCCGCCCAATATTCTATTTGCTTGCTATAGAGTCTATCGGTGGATATAAAATGGCGAAGCCACAGTCGATTAAATCCTGCAAAGTATAGTCTTTGCGATACAATAAATCCTTATCGTCAATAGTAAAGATACCCGTTCGTAGGCATTTCTCCTTGCATGCCTTGTATGTATTATAGCCTATAAATGAAAAGACCAAATACTCGGATCCGGCCAGGCATGATTCCCACGACCAGTCACGTTCTCTGTCGAAGTAGGCCAACGAGTAGGCTCGTGGTTTTATCGTATCGTTGAACACCAAACTTACACTGATGGGGAGATTTCTTTCGTGCATCGGCTGTATCGAATAGATAATTGTTGAGTCTGATGCATTGACTATTGTTATGTATTTGTGTCCTCCTTCATCCGGCCAATGGCAAGAGAGTAGGCATATCGTAACCAATGTGATTATGATATAATGATATTTTTTCATCTCCTTTTAATTTAAAATGCTATTCCAAATAGCGGTAACACGATACTGACTGCAACTCCGGCTCCTCTAAGAATTGCCGGACCTAATAAATAATCATACCATGAAGGCGTAATCTTCAAACTTTCAAGCTTTTGGATAGTATTTGAATCATGGTAATCTCTATAGGCATAGGTATTACCACCAATATTCAGAGGATTCTTAGAGAAATTCCAACCTTTTAATCCCATATTCTCTATATATTCTTTTTCTGTTTGATAGAAAGACGGTACATTACGATTGAAATACATAAAAGCGCGATAGTTTGCGTCTTGCTCGTATGGCTGCAGATTATGATTACTTCCCTTTTTTAAAGCATTCAACAAACTCGGGATTCCAACTTTCGACAAATATCCCCATCCCATAGACTGGCTCTGAAGGTAATGCCATATAGATCCTTGAATAAAACAAGGGGATAGAACAGCAGGTTCTGGGAATTCGACGCTTTGCCGAAGATACCCTTGTTCCCATCGGGGAAGAACACCTCGAAATACTTCATCGTCGTTCCTGAGAAAAAGCTTTTCACCTTGATGTTACCCTGTTCAGACTCGTACAGGATATGGTCACTTGCCGTACCAGTTCTTATGAGGCGTATGCCGTTCAGCATGAAAGAGTCGCTATTGTCTAATTTTATGCTTTCCGCCTTCCCGTCATAACAAACCACCTTTCCTCCCCGAACTATCATGGATATGCCGGAAACAGACCATCCCATGCCTAAAGTGGAGCTTCCCTGCTGACTGTTATAGGACAGGGAGATACTGGGAGTGAAATCCTTCATTCCCGGATATACGGTGATGGGAATATTGTATGTTTTTGCCCCTGAGGGCGATGTTCCGGAATTAATAGGAATTTCTCCGACTTCCTTTGACTTGTCAATATTGACAGTATTGGGTACGTGGGAATTTTGTACGGACATAGGGCTCTGCGCAGCTACAGCCTTGCGCATGATGGGTGCAGACGGAATTTCTTCTGACCTGCAGGGCACTACGGGCGGATATAGCTTTGAAAGAATGGAATCCTCATAGTGCTTGTATTGTTCTTCCGTCCAGCCGTCGAATTTATCCTTCCTGATCTTTGGAATGACATCTCCATTATCTTGCGGTGAAAAGGTATTGGCGCTTACATCAGAGATTCCTCCCATACAAGCGCCTAAAATCATGATGGACAGAATATGTGATATTTTATTCATAATTTTGCTTATTTAAAGGTTTGACAGGTGAATACTACTAAGGCTATTCTGCTCCTGTTGACTAAGGATGCAGGCTATATCAGGTTATTTTTTGATGATTTTCCAGGTTGTTGAACTATTGTTGATAGTAATTCTAAGCAGATAGATACCGGTAGGCTGGCTACTAATGTCGATATCAAAATTGTCCGTGCGCATGTCATCTGTCATAATCTGCGCCCCTTGCGTCGTATAGATACCCAAGGAGCATTTGTCCGTTCCCTTTAATCCTGAAATACAGACTTTCAGGAAGCCGTCCGTGGGATTGGGGTATATCTTGACAGAATGTTCGTGAAGCATGTCCGAGAAGGCCTGTCTTTCCGTGTTAATAGTTTGCCGTTTCGCCTTAGCCTTTGGGGCTTGCATTATGATTTCCCGTTTTACACGGTTACCTGCGGCATCATAGGTGTACGCAATTTTAGATTGGGCCGTCGAAAGGAGTGGAAAAAGCAGAAATGACAGGCAAAAGTAGATTTTTTTCATATCTGATGTTTTTAGATTGTGTCTTGACTGAATAATAGCTTGCATACTAAGTAAGTATGTCGAGAGGATATAAGTGTTCAATTCAGATTAATGCGTAATAACAAAACTTTTATCTTTTGCTTATCTGCGTACAAAAACAAGTCTAACTCTGTATCAAATTAGGTTCTTTCCATAGACATACTCTATATAAATAATAGTAAATATTCGCAATAATAGTAAAAATTCTCCAATTTACAAGTATTCGCTCTGGAAAAATTATATGGAGCTTGTATTTTTAACATTTGGAAAGCAAAAAACAACAATTGGGTTAGGCGTTTAAGGTGCACTAATATCTGTTAATATTTATGTGTTGCAAGGATCACTGACTATCTTTGTAACATGTTAGACCGGTATCAATTTAGAGGCATGAACTCACTTAGGTTTTATCAACACTTTATCATCGGGGGGCCTGCTATGGGTATCTCTCCATTATAAAATGGGGAGCCTCCGGCTTTGTATGCAAGAATTGCGGAAACACCCACTTTCGCAAAGGCCGTCTTCCCTAATTCTCGAAGATGCACGCGATGCAAGTATGACGAGAGCCTTACGGCAGGCACAATGTTCGACAAATGCAAATTCTCCATTTTCTGCTATTAGTTGCGTTGTGTTTGGTTCTTTTCAAACCTTTCGCCTTGGAGATTGCGCCGGAGAAGGAACATCAGCCGCTATTCTCTGTGTTGCCAAGCGTTGAAAACGGGAGGGGCGAGGCTGGAAATGGGGATAAGGCAGAGGTAAACCGCATTTTTATTTTGAATTGTCTCCAATTTGCATTACCTTTGCAGTAATATATGATGGTCACCGGCGAAGCGATGGGATGCGTCCGGCGCATAGCCCGGTGCCATTTGAGATTTGACGAAAAGAAAAAGCAAATGGATATAGAAGCTGTAAAAGAGATTATCAGACAAGGCGACGGCCTGTCCAACACGCTGGGCATGGAGTTTCTCTCCACTCCCGAACCCGACATCGTGAGAGCACGAATGGAAGTCAACGATAGAAACAAACAGCCGTTCGGCTTCTTGAGTGGCGGGGCCTCGCTCGCTTTGGCCGAAAATCTGGCCGGTGTGGGATCTATGGCCCTTTGTCCGGGCAAAGTGTGCGTGGGCATCAGTGTGAGCGGTAACCACGTGAAGGCGATGGCATACGGCGGTGTGGTGCAGGCCACGGCCCATCTTCAGCACAAGGGGCGCACGCTCCACGTGTGGCATATTGACATCACCAACGAGGAGGGAGACCTCATCTCCACCGTGCAGGTGACCAATTATATCATCACGCCCCGGAAGAATGGATAGCTTCGCATTCTATCGGTTGCCCGAACAGCGGGAGTATGTGCGCATGAAACAGACCACGGGGAGCCCTCGAACGATCGGTTCTGTAGCCGAACTTGGAGAACAGAGGGGCTTCGTGATGGCCCCTTTCGCGGCTTCGGAAGATTGTCCGATCGTGCTCTTGGAACCCGATGAAGTGTCGGTATGTCCTGTGGGCGATGATGTGGAAGCGCACATTGAAGATTGTCCCGTCCGGGAGGATGCCGAACGCGCGTGTTATCAGGCCGACTTTGCCCGTTTCCATGCCCGTCTCAAGAGCGGCGAATTCCGCAAGATCGTACTCGCCCGTTGCAGCGAAGTGAGTTTGCGAGGGCCGGTCGATACCGAAAGTCTGTTTCTTCATGCCTGCCATCTCTATCCCCACCAGATGATAGCCCTCTTTTCATCGCCGCTCACGGGCACTTGGCTCATGGCCACCCCTGAAGTGCTGCTTGATGGCGACGGCTGTCGGTGGCGCACGATGGCACTGGCCGGCACGATGAAGACCGACGGGCCGTGGAGCGAGAAAAACCGGGAAGAACAACGCTATGTAGCCGGTTACATCATGGACTGCCTGACCCGGTATGGAGAAAATGTCAGCCGCTCGGCCACTTATACGCGTTCAGCCGCCCGACTTTGCCATCTCTGCACCGACTTTGAGTTTGATTTGGCCCCCGGGTGCAGGGTGGGTGACTTGCTGGACGCGCTCTATCCCACACCCGCCGTGTGCGGCATTCCAAAAGAGGAGACGCGCCGATATATCTTGGACAACGAACATACGCCCCGCCTATATTACAGTGGTTTTCTCGGACCGCTCGACCCTGTGGGGGAGACCCATCTTTTCGTGTCGTTGCGCTGCATGAAAATCGGTGCCGGATTGCAACTCTACGCCGGCGGCGGTTTGCTCACCGACAGTCGGGAGGAGCGGGAGTGGGAGGAGACCGAAGACAAACTGAACACCATGCGTCATGTATTCGAATAAAGAGAATGTCAACATACTCACCTCGCTGCTCGTCGCCCACGGGGTGACAGAGGCTGTGGTGTGTCCCGGTAGCCGCAACGCGCCCATTGCGCACAACCTCAACGAGTGTCCGGACATCACGTGCCACCCCGTCACCGATGAGCGGTCGGCGGGTTTCTATGCCCTTGGCATGGCGCAATATACACACGCTCCGGTAGTGGTTTGTGTCACTTCGGGCACGGCCCTGCTCAATCTGGCTCCTGCCGTGGCCGAGGCTTTCTACCAGCATTTGCCGCTCGTCGTGGTGAGTGCCGACCGTCCGGCGGCGTGGATAGACCAGCAAGACGGGCAAACGCTGCCGCAGACCGATGCTTTAGGGCGTTTCGTGTGTAAGGCCGTTTCGTTGTCCGAACCTGCCGATGGGCAACAGCGGTGGCATTGTAATCGTCTTGTGAACGAGGCTTTGATGGCCTGTAAACGGCATGGCGGCGGGCCTGTACACATCAATGTGCCCATTTCCGAGCCACTGTTTTATTTCGATGTCGAACGGCTTCCGCATGAGCGGACCATTCGGATGGTGGAAGCGACGGAGGATGTCGGGTGTTACAGCGTGTTGGAAGAAACGTTTTTTGCCGCCAAACGGCCTATGGTGGTGGTAGGACAGTTGCAAGGCGATGAGGCGAGGTGGTTGGGTAAAACCCTGTGGGAACTGTCTTCCGAGGTGCTTGTGATTTATGAGTGTCTTGCAGCATCTGCTGTCGAAGACGGCCGGTGGGCCTGCATAAGTCCAGAGAAACTGCCCCCTCAACATATAGATAAGGTGTTGGCACAAACCGGCGAAGCCCCCGATGACTATTATCCCGACTTCATTCTCTATCTCGGCGGTACGCTCATCAGCAAGCAACTCAAGCAGTTTCTTCGTCGGGCACCTCGTGCAGAGACGTGGATTGTGAACCGGGGAGGGGCTGTCTATGACACATTTATGAATCTCGCAGGCGTGATCGATGGGCGTGCAGGCTACATTCTGGAAAACACTGTCGTTCGTCTTCGGCAGAAAAAGGACCGGGGAGAACTCGCGTTCGATGCGGGCTATCATCACCGCTGGCATCAAGCTATTCGTGAAGCAGAACATGCCATGTCTCGTTTTGCGCCTTGCTATTCCCAACTTCTGGCCGTCAAGTCTTTCTTTGACTACATGCCGGTCAACTGTTATTATCATCTTCATGCCGCCAACAGCATGTCGGTGAGGCTTGTCAATATGTTTGCCACCGACCATGTATGGTGCAATCGCGGTGTCAATGGCATAGAAGGAAGTCTTTCTACGGCAGCCGGTTTCTCGCTCTTGGCCCATTGCGAGGTCTTCTGCATCATCGGGGACCTTAGCTTTTTCTACGACCAAAACGCGCTTTGGCCATCGTTGAGGCGCAATTTCAAAGTGTTGTTGTTGAATAACCACGGGGGCGGTATTTTCAGTTCGTTGCCCGGCCTGAAAGCGAGTGGGGCGCATGAGCGTCTGGTTTCGGCCCGTCACGGACTTTCCGCTGAAGGCATTTGCTGGCAATGCGGTGTGGACTATCTCTCTGCCCGCAATGAGGGAGAGTTGCTCCAAGGGATGGCCCGTTTTTTGGATAAAGGCAATGAGCGTCCGGTGGTGTTCGAAGTGTTTACCGATCCGGCGGAAGACGAGCGTGCCATGAAAGAGTATTATCAAACAAAATAGCTATGACAAGAGAATGGAAAAAGATTGAAGGGTTTGATTTCAAGGAAATCCTCTTCGAGGAATACAATCACATTGCGAAGATAACCATCAACCGGGAACGCTACCGCAATGCCTTTACACCGCTCACGACATGGGAGATGAGCCAGGCTTTCAGCTATTGTCGCGAAGCACAGGACATCCGTGTGGTCATCCTTACGGGGGCCGGCGACAAAGCCTTCTGTGCCGGCGGCGACATGCACGTGAAAGGGCGGGGAGGCTATGTAGGCTCAGATGGTGTGCCCCGTCTCAATGTGCTCGATGTGCAGATGCAGATACGGCGCCTTCCGAAACCCGTCATCGCCATGGTCAATGGCTATGCCATTGGCGGCGGACATGTGCTTCACGTGATGTGCGATCTCACCATTGCCTCCGAAAATGCCATCTTCGGACAGACGGGGCCTAAGGTCGGTTCTTTCGATGCCGGCTTCGGTTCTTCCTATCTCGCCCGCATGGTGGGACAGAAGAAAGCGCGCGAAATTTGGTTTCTGTGCAAACAATATTCCGCACGGGAGGCCGAAGCGATGGGGATGGTGAACAAGGTGGTGCCGTTAGTGGAGTTGGAAGACACGTGTGTAGAGTGGGCGGAAATCATGATGGAACGCAGCCCGCTGGCTCTCCGCATGATCAAGGCCGGCCTCAATGCCGAACTCGACGGGCAGGCCGGCATTCAGGAATTGGCCGGCGATGCCACCATGCTCTATTACACCATGGATGAAGCACAGGAAGGAGGCAGGGCCTTCCTTGAAAAACGGAAGCCGGACTTTGGCAAGTATCCGCAGTTTCCGTGATTTGATAAGGCTTATAGGCCTAATAAGGCATATTGGGCCTATAAGCCCTATAATCTAATAACAAACTAAATATTAGCGATGACTAAAGAATTCTTGCCATTAAAGGGTAATTATCGCAACCTGATAGCTTATCAAAAGGCGGAATGCATCTATGACATTACATTCTATTTTGCCCATCATTTCTTGGAAAAAGGCGACAGGACAGTTGACCAAATGATACAGGCCGCCCGCTCCGGCAAGCAAAATATTGCAGAAGGAAGTGCTGCGTCTACCACTTCTTCTGAAACGGAAATTAAGTTGATGAACGTTGCCAAAGCCAGTTTGCAGGAGCTTTTGCTTGATTATGAAGATTATCTGAGAGTGAGAGATTTGGTGATATGGGAGGTCGGTGATGCTAAGGCTAAAGCAGCAAGACTGTATTGCTCGCGAAACAACGACTCGGCACGTTATCGTAAAGCCATTCAAGTGCGTTCGGCCGAGACCATTGCCAATATTGCCATAACGCTTATACATCAGGAAGACGTGTTGTTAAGAAACTATATAAGTCGCATTAAGACCGATTTCCTGAGGCAAGGAGGTGTTAGAGAGCAAATGACGAGAGCGAGAATAGATTATAGAAATACGCATCATTAATACTTAGTATGAGCTATCGGATAGATATTTCGGAACAAACGTTCCACTTCAAGCAGCCGGCGGGAACTTCCCGTGGGGTGTATCAGACAAGGCATAGTTACTTCCTTACCCTGTCGTCTGACGAGCAGCCGGGCATTGTGGGAGTAGGGGAGTGTGCCCCTTTGCCCGATTTAAGTTGCGACGCCATACCCGAATATGAGAAAATATTGGAGGAAATGTGCCGCCTTGTGTCACAGTTGGGGACGATACCCTATGACATGCTGCGCCCCTATCCTTCTATGCTCTTTGGTCTGGAGACTGCCTTCGCGCAGTTTAAGGCTAAGGGCAGCAAGGCTCTTTTTGACACTCCTTTCGGTCGCGGAGAAGAAGGCATCACCATCAACGGACTCGTGTGGATGGGTTCTTTCGACGAGATGTATCATCGGTTGGAAGAAAAACTGCGGTTGGGATTCCATTGTGTGAAGTTGAAGATAGGGGCCATAGACTTTGAACAAGAACTCGAACTGGTGCGGCATATCCGTGAGGCGTTCACAAAAGAACAGATAGAATTGCGGGTGGATGCCAATGGAGCCTTTACGCCCGATAATGCCATGAAGCGGCTGGAAGCACTGGCGCGGTATGACATTCATTCCATCGAACAACCCATCAGGCAACATCAGTGGGCGGATATGGCAAAGCTTTGCAGGGAGTCTCCACTGCCGATAGCTTTGGACGAGGAACTTATCGGTGTGAACCTGCAAAGCATGAAAGCCGCTCTGCTCGAAGAGATTCGCCCACAGTATATTGTCCTCAAACCGAGTCTGCACGGAGGGGTGTCCGGTTGCACGGAATGGATAGACCTTGCGAGGCCACTCGGTATCGGAAGTTGGATAACTTCTGCCTTGGAGAGCAATGTTGGGCTGAATGCCATTGCGCATTTCTGCGCCGCAACTTACGGCCCTCATATCACCATGCCGCAAGGGTTGGGTACCGGCCAACTCTTCACTGACAATATTTCCATGCCCCTCTGTATCGAAGGCGACAAGTTATGGTTTAAACAAACGGACGGCAATCAATGACGCAGGAAGAGTTTTTGAAAGAGTGGAACAATGATTCCGACAAGTTGTTGGTGCATACCAGCGGCTCCACAGGTAGTCCCAAGCCTTTGTGGGTGGAGAAACAGAGAATGTTGGCTTCGGCTCGTGTCACGTGCGACTTTCTTGGTTTGAAGTCCGGAGACACGGCCTTGCTCTGTATGTCTTTGGACTATATCGCCGGCAAAATGATGGTTGTGAGAAGCATTGAGCGCGGGCTGCGTTTGATTTCTGTACCCCCGAGCGGTCATCCATTGGCTACATTGGTGGGCAGAGTGCCCTCCCCCGTGTTTGCAGCGATGGTACCCATGCAGGTGTATAATTCCCTCCAAGTGCCCGAGGAGCGGAAAATGCTCCGCGAAATCCGTCATCTCATCATCGGCGGAGGGGCTATTGAAGACCGACTCGCCCGCGAGTTGAGATTTTTTCCGAATGCCGTGTGGAGCACCTATGGCATGACCGAGACCCTTTCTCACATAGCCCTCCGGCGATTGAGCGGCCCGGGAGCAAGCGAATGGTATGAGCCTTTCGATGGCGTGGAATTGTCGCTCACTTCCGATGGTTGTCTTGTGATCTGCGCACCGGCTGTTTGCGACCATCCGTTAGTGACCCATGACAGGGCCGAATTGCTCCCTTCCCATCGAAGCGAAGGGTCGAAAGTGCGTTTTCGGATACTCGGCCGCAAGGATAACGTGATAGATTCCGGAGGCATCAAAATTCAGATTGAAGAAGTGGAAAAAGCCCTGCGGCCTTTTCTGCGTATGCCTTTCCTGATAACGAAAAGGAAAGACGCGAAGTTTGGAGAGGCTGTTGTGCTTCTCACCGAGCAGACCGATATGGCTGACATGGCTGAAATCTGCATGAACGCCTTACCTAAATATTGGGTTCCCCGTGCGTATATCCATGTGGAAAAGATACCCCTCACCGAAACGGGGAAGCCCGCCCGTGCCGTAGCTGAAACGCTGGCTGCGCGGTCGGCATCGGGTGTCACCCTTCCCTGAAGAAGTCGAGGGCTTCTTTCACCTCCGCTTCCTCCACCGTTTGATTGATTTTGATGTCGCCGATGCCCCCCAAAAGAGTCACATTGATTTCGTTTCCGCGGTTTTTCTTGTCATGATGCATGAGCGCGATGAGCTCATTGTAATCATCGCAAGTGATACCGAGTATTCCGTAATATTCGCGGATGAACTCTACCGTCTGTCGCAGCTGTTCTGTTGGGAACCCTGTTTTGACAGCACTCAAATAGAGCTCTGCTATCAGGCCGAATGCTACAGCGTAGCCATGAAGTATCGGAGTGCGCTTCAAGGCCCAGCTCTCGAAAGCGTGGCCGAAGGTGTGCCCGAGATTCAAAGCCTTGCGGAGTCCTCTCTCCGTTGGGTCTTCGAGCACGATGCGCTCCTTCACTTTCACCGAGTCGGCCACCATCTTTTGCAACTGTTTGAGGTCGGGGTGATGCAAATCGTAGTTCATCAACTCGGTCCACATGTTTTTATTGGCTATGAGACCATGCTTGAGCATCTCGGCATAGCCGCTGCAGATGTTCTTCTCATCGAGCGTTTTAAGGAAATCAGTGTCGAGAATCACAAACTTGGAATCGTTGAACACCCCTATTTCATTCTTCAACCCGTTGAAGTTGATACCTGTCTTTCCACCTACTGAGGCATCCACCATAGCCAGTAGAGTAGTGGGGATGTTGATGAAATTGATACCCCGCTTGAAAGTGGAAGCGGCAAACCCTCCGAGATCAGTCACCATGCCGCCCCCCAGATTGATAAGCAGCGAGTGGCGTGTGGCTCCTCCTTTGCCGAGCATCTCCCACACGCGGGCTATCGTGTCAAGGTCTTTATGTGAGTCGGAAGCCCCAATGGTGATCATCCGGGCATTCTTCAAGCTCAGAAATCTGCTCATGACGGGCCAACATTCCCGGAGTGTTGTTTCGTCGGTCAGAATGAATATTCCGTCATGTTCACATTCCGAAATGGCGGTGGCCAATTCGCTTTTCAGACTCTTTGAGATGATAATCCTTTGTTCCATGCTTGCTTCTACTGATAAATCCATTGGCAAAGTTAGCTTTTTCCGTTAAATGTGCAAAGTTTTATTCCCTTTTTCTCCCATTCCGTTAAACTATTTTTCTCCCCTCCCGTCTAAAAGAGCATAGTAGACATTGATAAACAGCTTTGATGAAGAAAACATTATTATTGACCGTACTGCTGCTGGCAACAATCGTTGTGAATGCACAGGACAGGTTCATCAGAGGGGCAGTGGTGGATCGTGACACGCAGGAGCCCATGATGCAGACCACCGTCCAACTGCTCAAGACCGACAGTACGTATGTGGGCGGGGCCATTACGGATGAGAAAGGACTCTTCCGCATCACGGCACCGGCTGACGGAAAGTATCTTTTGAAAATCTCGAATGTGGGCTATCAGACCACCGTGAAGCGTGTAGAGATATCCCATGCAAAGGATTTGGATATGGGAAAGATTGTTGTGGGTGCCGATGCCGTCATGCTCAAAGGGGCTGTGGTGACGGCCCAGGCACAAAAGGTGGTGCTCAAGGAAGATACCTTTGTTTATAACTCTGCAGCCTTCCGCACTCCCGAAGGTTCGACGATAGAAGAGCTGGTAAAGCGGCTTCCCGGTGCAGAGGTAGACGACAACGGGACCATTAAAATCAATGGTAAGGAGGTGAAGAAGATACTTGTCGACGGCAAGGAGTTTATGGTGGGAGACACCAAGACGGCTTTGAAAAACTTGCCCACCTCCATTGTGGATAAAATCAAAGCCTACGACGAGCGCAGCGATCTCTCCCGGGTGACGGGCATAGATGATGGTGAGGAGCAGACCGTGCTTGATTTTGGCATCAAACCGGGTATGAACAAAGGTGTGTTTTCCAATATTGACCTCGCCGCCGGAACGCACGACCGCTATGCCGAGCGCATGATGGGTGCATGGTTCAACGACAAGCAACGTCTGATGCTTTTTGCACAGGCCAACAACACCAACGACCGTGGTTTTCCCGGAGGTGGCGGTCGGGGCCATTTCGGTGCCGGCAGGCAGGGACTCAACGCCTCGAAGATGGTGGGAGCCAACTATAACTATGAGGAGAAAAACAGGTTGAAGGTGGATGCGAGTCTGCGTTGGAACCACTCCGATGGCGATGCCTATTCCACGACTTCGGCAGAGAATTTCGTCAGTCGTGTAGGGGCATTCTCCAACAGCGTCCGCCAGAACTACACACGTAGCAACAGTTGGGACGGTCGCATGCGCCTGGAGTGGCAGCCCGACACGCTGACCGACATCATGTTCCGCCCCTCCTTCATGTGGAGTACGGGCGACGGGCGCGCCCATCGTTTCTCGGCCAGCTATAACGACAACCCCTATCTCTATGTGACTGCACCTCTCACGGCGGAGAGCATCGCCAAGTTAGCTGCCGACAGTCTGATAATGAACACGCAAGATAACAATAGTATCAGTTACAATAGCAGCAACAGCCTGCGTGGTATGTTGCAATACAACCGGCGGTTGGGCAGCGGTGGCCGCAATTTCACTCTCCGTGTGGATGGCAGCTACGGCAAGACTGACGTGAGAAGTCTTTCCACTAATGCCGTGCATCTGTATATGGTGCGAAACGCGCTTGGTCTCGATTCCACCTATCAGACCAACCGCTACAGTCTCACCCCGACACGCAACTACAGCTACAGTGCCCAGGCCACCTACAGCGAACCACTTTGGCGGGCCACTTTCTTGCAGTTGAGCTACAAGTTCACCTATAATTATAGCAAGAGCGACCGCGACACCTATGATTTCAGCAATCTTGGTGAAGGCTTCTTTTCGGGTTTGATGCCGGCCTACAGAGGCTGGGACAGCTATCTCTCCCGGCTTCCCCATCCACTTGACTATTATCTTGACAACGATTTGAGCCGCTACTCCGAATACCGCAACTATATCCACGAGTTGCAGCTCATGCTCCGGCTTGTGCGTAAGAAGTATAATCTCAATGCGGGCATTATGGTGCAGCCGCAAGAGTCGAAATATCTGCAAGACTATCAGGACATCCATGTGGACACTACGCGCACGGTGACCAACTTCTCGCCGACATTCGATTTCCGCTATCGTTTTAGCAAAGTGAGCAATCTGCGCATCAACTATCGTGGCACCACGTCGCAACCTTCGATGAGCCAGTTGCTTGACATCACCGACGACAGCGATCCGCTCAATGTCTCTAAAGGTAATCCCGGCCTGAAACCCTCGTTCACCAATCGGTTCCGACTGTTCTACAACAACTACATGGAGCGTCGTCAACAAGCTATCATGACCTTCGTCAACTTCTCAACCACCCGCAACAGCATAGCCGACAAGGTGACCTACGATGAAACCACGGGCGGACGAACCACCAGGCCGGAGAATATCAACGGTAATTGGGATGCAAATGGTGCGTTTATGTTCAACACAGCCATTGACTCTGCGGGCTATTGGAATGTGAATACCTTTACCAATGTTAACTTCAACAACTATGTGGGCTATTTGAGTCTGAATAGGTTGAGCGACTCGCAGCGCAACCGCACTCGCACACTCATGCTTGGTGAGCGACTTGCCGGGGGCTATCGCAACGAGTGGTTGGAGGTGGAACTCGACGGCTCGTTCAATTACACCCATGCCCGCAACCAGCTTCAGTCGCAGAGCGATCTCGACACTTGGCAGTTTGCCTACGGAGCTACGTTGAACCTCAGTCTGCCGTGGGGCATGCGGCTCTCTACCGACATGCATCAGAACAGTCGGCGGGGCTATAGCGATGCTTCGATGAACACGAACGAACTGGTGTGGAACGCACAGCTCTCGCAGGGGCTTCTCAAGGGTAACGCCTTAACGCTGAGCCTGCAACTGTTCGACATCTTGCACCGGCAGAGCAACTTCAGTCGCACGATCAATGCCATACAGCGTGCCGACACCGAGTACAACAGCATTAACAGCTATGCTATGTTCCATGCCATCTACCGGCTCAATCTCTTCGGAGGTAAAGAAGCTCGTGAACAGATGCGCAGGCCCGGTGACGGTCGCCGACCCGATTTTGGCCGTCCTGAATTTCGGGGAGATCACGGTCGCTTCGGTGGCGGAAGGCGTCCCGGTGGCGGAGGCTTCGGAGGGCCAATGATGTAGCCATATATGCGACAAATCCCTGCAAGGCAGCCATGCCTGCAGGGATTTGTCCTTTTGTCAATCTAAAATAACACCTATTAAGATAGCCTCACGGCCGAGTTTTTAGGTTCTGTCGTTAACCATTATGTTTTATCTGTTATCAATCTTCTTTGTTATTGTCGGCCTGACAGTCTATCCGATACTGATTTGTCGGGCTATCTTCTGTTCTTCCACCTTCACTTTGGGCAGTTCGATGGTAAGCACTCCGTCGGCCACACGGGCTGCAATCTTTTCCTTGTCCACATCTTCGGGCAGGATGAGTGTTTGTTCAAACTTTGCGTAGGCAAACTCGCGACGTAAGTAGTGTACCTGTTCTTGCGCCTGTTCGCGCTTGTTCTCCATTTTAATAGTGAGGTCGCCGTCAGCATTGATGTTCACATCGAAGTCTTCTTTGCGCATACCCGGGGCAGCCACATCCACGACATATTTGTCTTGAAACTCCCTCACGTTGATAGCGGGAGCCGTGGCATTAGCTTTCGGCATGTTGGCAGCGGTGAAAAAGTCGTTGAACACTTCGGGAATCCACGAATTTCTATAAGCAGGTATCATAGTCTTGTCTCCTATTTGTTTAAAGGGTTTGTATATTCTTTCCTTGCTACGCAGAGGCGGCTGCTTGTGGCAGACATTGCCTTGGCGTTTACGTATGATGGTATTGCAAGTTACATACCAATGCGGAAAATGCGCCATATTGTCTTTGCTTCATGACAATATGACGCATTTGGCGTGCTCTTTTGTTATCTAATGACTATCAGCTTTCCTGCTCACAAAAGTGAGGAGGAGGTTGTTGGGGGGCGTGAGTTTCGTGTCGGTGTCTTCATCATGATAGGACACATCATTGATGGTGTGGACTTCGAGTTCTGTTCATGAGGTTTTTGTGTGCCCTTCGGTCAGTGCGAGGTTGATCGGGTAGCTGTTGTAGGGAGTGTAAGTGGCTGTAAAAGTGGTGTCTGTGACGGTGTGAAACGTGTTGAAATTGGCATTGTAGAGAGTACATCCGGCTCCTTTGTCAGCCTCACATGGGAGGCCAATATGCCATTGTCTTTCATGAGTTGGGCTGCCAGACGGGCAATGAGAGTGGCTCCGGTGGCATTGAGGTGGGTGCTGCCATTGCCGTCGCTCAGCAATGTGTGGCATTGGGTGTCACCATAGCTGAGAAAGAGGTGGCGGGTGGCTTCGGTGAGGTCGAGAAACGGCACTTTCATTTCTTCGGCCACCTGTCTCATTTGCCATACGTAGTCCATGGTATGGTCATCGGCCGGTCTCTTTTGGGCGGTCTGAAGACCGTTGGAATCTATGTAGTTGAACTTGTCGCCCAAGTCGTGCCGACCATTGCGACGGATGTCGTGGGCATCGAAATACATACGGCATATAGGGCTGACGAATACAGGCGTGCAACCGGCTTGGCGCGTCTCATTAACATAGCGCCGGAGATATTGCTTGTAGGTGTCGAAAGGTGTTGTCCCCCGATAGTCCACTGCCCGGGCTGCACTATCGTTACCCATGTACCGATAGTAGGCGATGAGCGAATCGCCGTCGGTTCCACCGGTTTTCTCATCGTTGTGGGCAAATTGGATGAGCACGTAGTCACCGGCTTCCATCTGTCGTTTCACGCTTTGCCAGTAAGCTGCCTCCCGATAGAAGCTCTTGCTGCTGGCACCTCCTTTGGCCCGGTTGTTCACCGTCACTCCCTCCAGAAATAATTGCAGATACTGTGCCCATCCGCGCGTCACGCGGTTTTCTTCGTAGTTGGCCATGGTGGAATCACCGATGGTGTGTACTTTGATACCTGCCGTGGGGAGTGAGAGCATCAGTCCCACGCCAATGGCAGTTAAAGATTTGAAGTTTTTCATCATGCTTGTTTTAATAGATTGTCAAGTTATGTTTTTGTGCAAAGGTAATATGGAAACTGCGATGGGGAGGGGTGATATTATGGAAAATGTGGGGGGCTTTTGTGTCATGATGCAAGTTTCTCCGGGCTTTGCGTGGCAGTTGGGGGAATGCTGAAGAGTATAGCGCGAAGCATACACGGAAAATGAAAAAGGCTTACATGGTTTTCAGGCATAAAAGTATAGTGGTGGCGTTGGGCTGTCCGAAAAAACTAAGAATGGGGGACTTTGCTTGTCGGGGAGGCCGAATGAAAATGTGAAACGGGCACACTTGGATGCCCGCTCGGGCCGATCGGCGATGCCGGTGTGCCCCTTTTACACGACCATTCGGGCCTGATGATACCCACGGAAGGGGCTGTTCCACCTTTGGGGAAGTAGGGAACTGAAAAAAGGGAGCATTTGTGTGCTCCCTTGGCTGTTGCAAAGATAATATAAGAAAGGTGGAAATACAAATTGGAGGTGAATAATTCTGACAAGGCTCACAGCCGTTCATCAGTTGGTGCGGTGCGTCCTGCCCGGTAGTCGGATGGAGATTGGCCAACGGAAGAGCGGAATATTTTCCCAAAATATTTTGGGTCGTTGAAGCCGCAACTGTAGGCTACCTCGGAGATGGAGTTGTCGGTCTCGGCAAGGAGTCGGCAGGCATGCTTGATGCGTGCCTCGCGCAGGAACTCGGCAGGCGTGATGCCCAGCAACTGTTTCATCTTTCGGTTGAGACCCGAGCGAGAGGTGGCGGTGGCTTCTGCCATGTCTCCAATATTGGCTTCGGGGTCGGAAAGGTGGCTCTCGATAAATGACACCACACGCTTCATGAAAGCGTCATCGGCTGTCGAGAGTGAGGGTGAAGGTGGCGGGACAGCCGGTTGGGGGGATGTTTCTACGTGGGAAAGGGTGGAGGAGGATGGTGTTTTTGAAGCGTTGGCATGAAGCAAGGCAAGATAGGCTTCAAGAGTTTCGTGCTGCAAGTGGCGTATGCGGCGTATGTAGTACCACGTGTAGATGCCCCCACCCAGCAGACTTATGATGCAAAGCAGACCGAGCAGATGAGCCCACCAAGTTTCGGAAAACCGTGGTTCTACTTCGATTCGGAGTGTGTAGATATTGTTTACCCAAATGCCGTCGGCATTGGTACTCTTGAGTTGCAAGGTGTAGTTACCGGGGGCAAGGTCGGGAAGAGTGAGCCGGTGGTTATGTCCGAGCTGCGACCATTTGTCTCCCGTGTGCAGACGGAAGGCATAGTTGATGTTTTCGGGAGCGCGCAGGTCGAGAGCGGCAAACTGGAGGGTGAGATTTCGCTCTTCGGGTGGCAAGGTGAGTGAGCGCAGTCGGGACACGGCATAGCGCATTGCACTTTGGCCGGTCTGCACGCCCGTGAGCAGCAGTCGGGGAGTATAGGTGTTGCGATTCAATATGGAGGGTTGCAAGGTGAATGCTCCATCTTGCAGGCCGAAGAGCCAACGGCCGTCGGGCAGCAGGAGAGGATGGGCTTCGGAGAAGTGGTACCGGTTGTGGAAGAAACTCTGGTCGTAGTTGCCCACTGTGCCATTATCCGGATGGAGCACCATGAGCCGGTTGTTGCCTACAATCCAAATGCACCCTTCATGCTCGGCCATTGAGAGTGTGATATCGTTATCGAGTCCGTTTCCGGAGTTGAAGTGGCGGAAAAGGAGGGTTGGGGTCGAAAGGTCGGTGGAGAGTAATTGGTTCACGCCACCGCTTTCCGTGCATACGAAGAGACGGTGGTGGTTGTCTTCGAGTATATGCATGATGGCACTACTGCTCAGGCTTGAGGCTCTGTGTGCCTCTTTCCGATGTATATGGAAAGTCATTTGTGTCACGTTGCCATGGGTGGGAATGCGCCCAATGGCCAGTCCTTCAGTGGTGGCAGCGAGCAGGAACCCGTCGCGGGTAAGATGCAAATAGCGCACTTTGAGGTTGCGGGTGGAATGGATGGAGGCGAGTTTGCCATTCTGCAAGCAGAAGATGCCGTCGCCAAGGGTGGCTATCCAAAGACGTCCGCGGGTGTCTTGTTTGATGTCGTAGACATGATTAGCCGTGGGGTTGCCATTTATCTTGGCCGGTTCGAAATGAGATATGGAGAAACGCCCATTATGCTCTTTCAGAGCAAACAGGCCGTCGGGTTTGCTGCCGAGCCAAATAGTGCCGTTGGCAGCTTGAAAGAGACAGTAAGTGGGATGCCCGAATGGGTGGGGAGATGGGGAGAGTGTACCGTTGGGGGTGAGATAGCCCAAAAGTCGATGGTCTTGGGTGAAAAGCCTTACCGTGCCTTGCCGGTCTTTTCCGGCCACCCAATAGCGATGGTGGTTGTCGAGCAAAAAGGCGCGTATGTGTTCTTTGAATGGTGAAGGGGGAAACGGTGTAACCGGCGAGTCGAAATAGGATGTTTTGAGCAGGAAGTTGTCGGCGATGAGCCATTTGGAGCCTTGTCGGTCGGTGAGCTCCATGCGCAGGCTGTCATTGTCATGTATTAGATGGGCCTGCCGGTGTGCATATTCGCTGTTGAGTCGGTGGTTTTCCGATTCGCTTACAGGACTAAAACGCCCTGAGTGTTGGGAGAAAAGATACCAATGGTCATCGGTCTTGCAAAAGATGTCGCCTTGTTTGTTTTCGCGTATGTCGCGAATACGGTCGGTTTTCATATCGCAACCGTCTCCGGCTTGCGACTTGAAGGTGACCAGTTCGTAACCGTCGAAACGGTTGAGCCCGTTCCATGTGGCAAACCATAGAAATCCCCAACGGTCTTGAAGAGCCCGTGTGACATGCCATTGTTCCGGAATCCGATTTTCATCGTAGCGGGTGACACGGCTCAAGGGACGGGCTGAGAGCGACAGGCTCAACAACCCGAGGAGGAGAAAAATGGTTTGCCTCATGGTGTGGGGTGGCAGATGCCGCCTTACTTGGTTGCTGCCGGCGCGTCGGTGCGGTTGTCTACGTTATCACTCTCGGTGGGAGCCAACACTTCCTTGAAATTGTTGTAACCGTTTTGTATGAGGATGTTATACCACTGCAACAGCTTCTTGATGTCGCTGTCATGCACACGGTCGCGGTCGTAGTCGGGAAGTACTTCTGCGAAATAGGCGTGAAGCTCGGTGGCGGAAGCCTTCTTGTAGTTGAAAGCACTCTCTTGGCCGTTTTCTTTCTTGCCTACATTCTCAAGCACCTGCCACAAGGGGATGTCTTCTGCGTCGGTGTACATGGCTATATCGGCCAGACTGGTGACGCGGTCGCTGGCAAAAGCCGGCATACGCTTTTTGGCTTGGTCGAGAGATTCCACAATCAGATTCATCTTGCCGCGTGAAACCAGACGATAGAGTCCGGGCTTACCGGCAATAGCTAAAATTGTTTCCATTGTTCTTGTTCTTTATTTATTGTATAGGGTTTGTCTTCTTGATAGGGAGGGGCGTAGTCGGCAAAGAAAGCAAGTTGGCGATCTGTGCTTCGAGGTCGGCATGTCCGTCGTTGACGATGACATAGTCGCTGCGCCTTGCCACCTCTTCCTGCGGTAGTTGGCTGTCTATCCAGGCGAGGGCTTTTTCGCGCGAGATGTGGTCGCGCAGCATGATGCGCTGCACGCGGACTTCGAGTGGAGCGGTGACACAGACCACCCTGTCGAAGTGAAGACGACGGTTGAAGCCGCTGTCAAAGAGGATGGCACTCTCAAGCCATTCATAGCCAGACCGTTCAAAGTCTTGGGCTACGGCCGGATGCACAATGTCGTTGAGGGCCTGCTTGTTGGCCTCGCCCGCCAGCAGAAAGGTGGCCAGCACTTGTTTCTGCAACACCTTATTATTATATGCCTCTTCCCCTACAAGGAGGCGAAGGGCCTGTTGCAATGCCGGATCGGTGTGCATCAAGTGTTTGGCTGCGGCATCGCAGTCGTAGACTTTAATGCCGTGTGCTTCTAACAGCCGGCATACATGGCTCTTGCCACTGCCTATACCACCGGTGATGGCCGTGCGAAAGAGAGAAAGGATGCTGTCGTTCATTTTTTGGCAGATGGGAGAGGACAAGGTTATTGTTGCTCTATGAGATAATCCACCCGATTCATCTCCAAATGTGCCTTGAGCACCGTAGGAGGTGTTTTGCGTAGCAGGAGCGAACACTTGTCGGAGGGGTGACTGGCGAAGTCATTGTAGTCGGCCACCACTTCGAAGTCGCTGTCTTTAATGCTGCGGAATAGGCTGGCTCCCACAATGAACTGCACGCGCACCTTGGCGGGAAAAGTACGCAGTGTTTTTCCATCGGGCATGTTGATGGCCTTGATGGGCACTTCTATGTTTTCCTCGGTGAGAATGTCGGGATAGAGGGCCATCTTCACCCGATCGGGCACCATCTTCACCCCTCTGATGGGCTTGAGACCCACCTCCTGCACCACGGTGTCTCCGAGATGGGAGATGTAGAACGGTTGGGTAGTGACATACTTGATGCTGTCGAGCAGATGCTCGTTGGCATAAATGGTTATCTGCCGGGGGAAAAACTGTGTGCGGGCCAGATAGTAGCTGTTGTCTGTCACCACCTTGCCCGACATGCGGATGGGCACTGTTTTGGAACGTCCGTAGTTGAAGAAAAACTCCATGTGGTCGGGTGTCACCTTGGTCAATTTCGACGAACCAAACAGTTGGGCCGTAATTTGCTTCACGATGTCGGTATGGGGGATGATTCCTTTTCCCGAGGCCTTGGCGTAGGAAGTGAATTTAAAGGACAGGGGGCGGAATTTCCGTCCCGTCAGATAAGTGACCAGTGTGAATCCCTTGTCGCGGATGGTGACATGTATGGTGTCATCGATGTCGCCCGTGATGACGACATTCTTGGGTACTCCCACCAATCGGGGCGTCACGGGATATTCATACTCGTAGGTTTCGTTGAGAGCCATGAGCAACCAGAATGTTCCACTCAGAAAGAGAAAGAACAAAAAAATCAGAAACTCCTTGTTCACAGAACTGAACAGGAAGTTCCTGACAAGGCGGTATATCCGCGACAGATTATTCATGTGTGTGCAACTTATGCTCTGCAGGCAATGGCTACAAAGTGGTTATTGCTGTTGTTGGGGAGCGCTTTTGAAAACACAGTTTTTCTCTACGGTGATGATCACACCACGGGCAATCTCCACCTCAACGGTATTTGTGTTGAGATCTATGCTCTTAACCGTACCGTGTACACCGCCTTGTGTCACCACTTCCGTTCCGTTCTGTAACGAGTTTTGGAAATTGCGGATTTCCTTCTGGCGCTTCTGCTGCGGGCGCATCATGAAAAACCACATAATGGCGAAAATGGCGATCATCATAATGAGGAACGTCATGGAACCTCCCCCTTGGGCTGCCTGAGCGGCAAGAAACATTGTTGTCATGTTTGTTTGTTGTATTTATTGTTGTTTTTTGTTATTTGTCGGTTGTGGATACGGTGTCATCTCCTTCCGGTCTATGCTCAACCTCTTTGCTTTCTTCCTCCTTCTTGACCGGAGTGATCTTTTCACCCTTAGGTTTTCTTTCGGGCACCGGCTTGAGCATTTTTCCATTTTTGGCCAGGAAACGGGCAATGTTGTCCAACATCCCATTGATGTAGCCACCGCTGCGCGGGGTGCTGTAAACCTTGGCGAGGTTCACGTATTCATTGATGGTCACACTGACGGGGATGCCCGGGAACGTGAGCATTTCGGCAATGGCGATCTGCATGATCACCACATCCATATAAGCCAAACGTGAAAAGTCCCAGTTGCGACTCGCATCGCTCATGTAGCGCTGATATTGGTCGGCATTGAGGATGGTGGCACGAAACAGTTTGCGGGCAAACTCGCGGTCTTCCTCATCTTTATATTCCGGCAGCAATTCTTGATTGCTCTTGTTGGCCGGATCGAAGCGCTTGATGGTTTTCACTACAAACGTGTCTACCACTTCTTTGTCGTCGTTCCAGTAGAGACTCTTCTCCTCAAGCACGGCATTCAGCTCGTCGTTGTCTTCTATGAGCTGGCGGTATATCTTGCGCCACACTTCACGGTCGGCATCGTAACTGTCGGTTGTGTCGGCCATGTAGTCGATGTAGATTTGGCTCTGCTCTATCTGGGTGAGTAGTTTGCGTACATATTCTATATCATCTTTCCAAGTCTGCTTCTGGTTTTCCATAAACTCGCAGAGCATCTTGTTCTCTTCGAGTTGGACGGCAAATTTGTTGTAGGCAAACTTGGCTGAAGGTGGTTCCGTGCCTTCACGCTGCGCACGGGTGGTGGCCACTTCCACCTTGTGACGTGCCTCTTGTGTCAGAGCTACGATGAGTCCTAACAAATAATTATAGAGATCATAGGCCTTGGAAAGGCTGAAGAGCAGCTCTTTCTCGGCATTATCCATATTTTTGTTGCCGTTTTGATAGTATGCGTAGGTTAACTGGACTATCTTAATTCTTATCAACTCCCGATTTATCATTCTCTAACAATATTGGTTTGATTATAAAAAAATGTGTATATACTTACGATGCAAAGATAGAAAAAAAACGCTTATCGTGCAAACAAAACGCTTTTTTTCTATGTTTTTTTATACATTTGTTGGACAACTCGCGGAAAAAGTGTACCTTTGCACCGCTTTTCGAATAGAGAGTGGCGGGCTGCCGCATCTCTGTGTGATGGCGAATTAATAAATACAATTTAATTTAGAGTAACACATTATGAAAGAGATCAACGTAACAGGTCAGAAGCGTACAGACCTTGGTAAAAAAGCTTCTAGACTCCTTCGCAAAGAGGGAATGGTGCCTTGTAACCTCTATGGTGAGGCCAAGAAGGACGGTAAGCCCGTGGCACTGTCTTTCGCATCGCCCATGAGCGAACTCCGCAAGATTGTTTACACACCTCATATCTATGTTATCAATCTCATTATCGACGGTGAGAGCCACACGGCCATCATGAAGGAATTGCAGTTCGATCCCGTTACCGATGCTGTGATACACATCGATTTCCTTGAGGTGAACGATCAGAAACCTATCACTATCGGCATTCCCGTTAAACTCGTGGGTTTGGCACAGGGTGTGCGTGACGGTGGTCGCATGAACCTTTCGATCCGCAAGATCAACGTGACGGCTCCTTATCAGCAGATTCCCGAGCATCTTGATATAGACGTTACCGCTCTGAAGATCGGTAAGAGCATCAAGGTGGGCGAGCTCTCTTTCGAGGGTCTTGATATTGCCACAAGCAAGGAGGTTGTGGTTTGCTCTATCAAGATGACTCGTGCTGCACAGTTGGCCGCACAGCAGACCACTGAAGAGACTGCCGAGTAAAGACTATAACGGAGGGTGCTTCCCGGCCCCTCTCTTTTAGCACTTTGATAAATGGATAAATATTTGATTTGTGGACTTGGCAACCCGGGTGATGAATATGCGGGGACAAGACACAATACAGGTTTTATGGTATTGGACGCTTTTGCTAAGGCGTCCAATATTTGTTTTGAGGACAAGCGTTATGGATTTGTGGCAGAGACCTCCATCAAGGGACGGAAAGTATTCTTGTTGAAGCCTACCACGTTTATGAATCTCAGTGGCAATGCCGTGCGCTATTGGCTCAACAAGGAGAATATAGACGAGAGTCGGTTGCTTGTTGTCAGTGATGACGTGGCTCTTCCGCTCGGAGCGTTCCGGCTGAAAGGGAGCGGTAGCAATGGTGGGCACAACGGATTGGGGCATATCCAACAGATGATAGGCTCCGATTATGCTCGTCTGCGCATGGGCGTCGGCAACGACTATCCGCGTGGCGGTCAGATAGACTGGGTGTTGGGCCACTATTCCGAGGACGAGAAGAAGGAGTTGCAACCCGCTGTCGACACTGCGGTCGACATCATAAAGAGCTTTGTTTTGGCCGGCATTGATATCACGATGAACCAATATAACAAATTAGGTAAGAAATGAACGATGTAGCACGTGTCGACAAATGGCTTTGGGCCGCTCGCATCTATAAAACCCGTTCGTTGGCCGCTGATGCCTGCAAGAACAGCCGTGTCACCATCAACGGTGTCAATGTGAAACCTTCACATACTATTAAGGTGGGTGAGGTGATTAGCGTGAAGAAGTCTCCCGTGGTCTATTCTTTCCGTGTGCTCAAGTGCATAGAGCAGCGGGTAGGTGCCAAGCTGCTCCCCGAGGTCTATGAAAATGTCACCGATCCGAAGCAATACGAGTTGTTGGAAATGAGCCGTATCAGTGGTTTCGTCGACCGTGCCCGTGGAACGGGACGGCCCACCAAGAAAGAACGGCGTGCTCTCGATGCCTTTGTCGATCCTGCCATGTTCGGTTTTGAAGAGTTCGACGAGGAGTAAATGGTTGGCGAGGGTAAGTGTTTTTCATCGGAAAAATGGATATATGGTTATGGCAGGAAATAAAAAGAAATTAGCCGTTTTCGTTTCCGGAACCGGTACCAACTGCGAGAATATCATCCGATATTTCCGTGGCAGCGAAAGGGGAGAGGTGGCCCTTGTACTTTCCACCACGACCGGATGTTTGGCATTGGAGAAAGCGCAGCGGCTCGGAGTACCCACAATGTTCATGTCGCGGGAAGATTTTCGGTCAGGAAATCGGCTTCTGCCGGTGATGGATAGTTTTAAAATCGACTTTATTGTGTTGGCGGGTTTCCTTCAGCTCGTACCTGACTTTCTTCTCGGACGGTTCGATCATGCCATCATCAATATCCATCCGGCACTCTTGCCTAAGTTTGGCGGAAAGGGGATGTATGGCCACCATGTGCATGAAGCTGTCAAGGCGGCAGGGGAGACCGAAACTGGGATGACCGTACATTGGGTGACGAAAGATTATGATGCAGGTGAAATCATTGCCCAATTCCGTGTGCCTGTTTACCCCGATGACACCCCCGATGACATTGCCTATCGTGAGCATCTGCTCGAAATGGAACATTTCCCCAAAGTCATAGAAGGACTTTTAGGCGATTTGCACCTATAGAAACTTACTTGGCCGATAGTCGCCCATAAGTTGAAGGCCCGGGAAAAAGCATCTCCATTGATACTTTTTTCCGGGCCTTTGTTGATAGGAATATTATTGGCGAGTTCTATTTAAAGATCTCTTCCAGTTTCTTTTGCAGGTTTTCGCCCCTTAAGTCCATGGCTATGATTTTGCCCTGTGGGTCTACGAGCACGTTGCTGGGGATGGAGTTTACTCCGTATTCGTCGTGTGCAGCAGTCTTCCAACCTTTCAAGTCACTCATTTGCGGCCACGACATACCGAGATCCACCACGGCCTGTTTCCACGCATCGGCCTTGCTGTCGAAGCTCACACCCACAATCTCGAATCCTTTGTCGCGGAAGCGTTTGTAGGCTGTCACCACATTGGGCATTTCTTGACGGCAGGGGCCGCACCAACTTGCCCAGAAGTCTACAAGTACGTATTTCCCTTTGCCTACCCACTGTGACAGCTTGACCGGTGAACCGTTAAGGTTCTTCATGCTCAAATCTTTGAACATGATGCCCGGGGCGCGCTTTGAGATGGAGTTGTAGTAGGCCTTCACACTGGCAAATGCCGGATCATTGTAGTAGCCCGTGTTGGGATCCATGAGTTCCTTGAGCTGGTCGAAGTCCAGACTGTAAATAGCCTGACCGATGTATTTGGCAGGGATGGCCGTCTGCTTGAAGTCGTGTGCAATGTCGAGCACCACTTTGGTCATTCCCGCTTCAATCATTCCGGCCTTGGCCTCAATATCGGCTTTCTGTGCATCGGTGGTTCCTGCTGCCTGATAAGCCTCTACCAGTTTTCCGTATTCCTTTTGCAGTGAATCCATTCTTTGCTCATATACCTTGATGTCAGCGGTGTTTGGCTGTGTTGCCTTTTCCGTTTTAGGTTGTTGGCCGCATGCCGTAATCGAAGGCAATGCAATCAACATGAAGATAAGTAACTTTTTCATTTCTCTTTCATCATTAAATTTTTGTTCAACGCAAAAATACAAATAAATCTCCTATCACCGATTCTTTTAAAGACTTTTTATTCTTTGTTATAAAAGTTACAAATTGAGTAACTCCTTATTGGTACAAAAACTTTTTCTCTCTTTTTCCTGTCTTGCTGTCATTTGCCATTGTAACAATCTGTCGATGAGTGAGTTGATGGCTGACAGGAAATTAAGATAATGACAGCAATTTGCAGTCATTGCGATTTTAGCTTTTGTCATTCTGAGTCACTTTGCCCGTGAGTTCTCTTTATTCCAGATTGTCCAAGCGTTGACAGTCGGACAATTCTTAGGAGAGATGCTTGTGTATCTCAAGAAAAATTGCGAATATTGCAAATCAGTAGTGTAAAGGAGAATTTAGTAAATGGGATTTAGAACACAGAAAAGTTTGATTTATAAGTATGTCTCGTACAGATTTAAAAGGGAGTGTTTAAATGAGCCGACTCTCGACAGTATGAGTCCAAGCGAAAAAGAAGGGCTTTGTGTGGCTGTCGCAAAGAAAACTTCATGGATATTTCTTGTCTTTGGGGCTGTATATTGCTGTGCTGTCTTTTGGTTCACCCATTATCTATGGATGTTTCAAGAACAAAGCACCTTTGCCAAGTGGCTTGTAGATACCTTACAGTCGGCCAATGATATCATTCAAGGTGATTGGGGATATGGAATGATGGGAAAAAGAGACATTGTCTTTCGGGTCTTTTTTAAGCTTTTTCCGGTAATTCTCATGATGGTGATCCCTTTGGTCGTATTTATGATGGTAACAGCAAATTTGCTCATACGCCAGATGGTAGGTAGAGAAAAAGAATAGTCGATCGCTATATTTATATTTAAGGTGTGTGCCCGAAAAACAATCAATAATCGCTCCGGATAGCGTTAATCTTCCGGTTTATTGCATTTGTTACAGCGATTTTTTGTAATTTTGCAGCCCCGATTATGAAGCGTGGGTGATTTTCCCGGTCCTGTTTTTGCAGGCTGCGGAGGTTTCCGTGAAGGCTTTGCGGGTCATTTGAGTGCTTGGTAAACCTCGTTAAAAACAAGAAACATGACAAAAGAAACTAAACAGGTGAGCGTGCTGTTCATGCTTTTCAGCATTCTCTTTTGCGTTTGCCTCATTGCAGCTAACGTGCTCGAAACAAAGCAAATTCAGGTAGGACCTTTCTCCTTTGGTCGTCTGGTGTTCCCCGCCATCTCGCTGACGGGCGGACTCATTGTCTTTCCCGTAAGCTACATCATCAACGACTGTGTGTGCGAAGTGTGGGGCTATGGCAAGGCGCGCCTGTTGATATGGCTCGGTTTTGCGATGAACTTCTTCTTCGTGGCCGTGGGAGCCTTGTGCGACTGGATTCCCGGGGCTGCCTATTGGGACAACGATGCCGGTTTCCATGCCGTCTTCGGATTGGCTCCGCGCATCGCCGCCGCTTCTTTCGTGGCCTTCCTTTGCGGGTCGTTCATGAATGCCTATGTGATGAGCCGCATGAAGATTGCTTCCCAAGGGCGCAATTTCTCTGCCCGCGCCATTCTCAGCACGGTGGCCGGAGAGGGCATCGATTCGGTGATATTCTTCCCGTTGGCACTTGGCGGGGTGGTGCCGGCTGACGAACTGCCTAAACTCATGCTGTGGCAAGTGGTGCTCAAGACGGTATATGAAATCATCGTACTGCCCGTCACCATCCGGGTGGTGCATGCCGTCAAGGCCCATGAGGGCGAAGATGTCTACGACAACGGTGTCAATTATAATGTGATGAGGATATTCAGTATATGATGAGAAGAGGAGTTAAAGGGAGTTAAGGAGTTAAAGGGAGTTAAGACAAATGTTTCATCGCTTATAAATCATCTTTGAAATAGCAATAAAGCACTTGTCTTAACTCCCTTTAACTCCCCATCACGGGCCAACCCGACTTTGCCGAGATACGCATCAGTTACATCCCCGATGTGAAGATGGTGGAGAGCAAGAGTCTCAAACTCTATCTCTTCTCCTTCCGCAACCACGGTGACTTCCACGAAGACTGCGTGAACAAGATCATGAAAGACCTCATCGCCCTTATGGATCCAAAATATATTGAGGTGACAGGCCTGTTCACTCCCCGTGGCGGCATCAGCATCTATCCCTTTGCCAACTACGGCCGGCCGGGCACGCGGTATGAGCAGATGGCCCATGAGCGGTTTTTACGCCACGACATGTAGGCCGACGATTTTGTCAAACTATATGTCGCTTTTCGGCCGCTGTGCTTGCGATATTCTCGATGGACGTGCAGTTGGACGTAAATAAGCGAATTTTGGCGATGCCATTAAGGTGTTGGTAGTCAGTAAGTTGAATTTTATTAACACCTTTTTGTGCTCTGAAAAGAACGCAAAAGCGGCCGAACGGGCCTGCAAAACAGTTACGTTTGCAGGCCCGTTCGGCCGCTTTTGGCTTCTCAGTGTGGCTCTTTGACAAGTTCTTCGGGTCCTGATGATGATTTTGCAGGGCTATTTGGAGCTTGCAGGAGCGTACTTCCGATTTATTTGGAGCGTTTTCGAGAGGGGCGTTTTGTAAACTTTATTCGTTCACTTGGGAGCCTTCCGCAGCTTCCCGATTAGTCCTTCGAGTCTTCCAATGCCTTTTCGGAGAGCTGTTGGGCTATGCGCCGTGCCTTTACATTCACGTCATCAATGCTCTTCTTGCGATAGTAGCTGCGCGAACCGTCACTATCGGAGAGCACAAGCGAGTCTTCCCCCAGATAGTCGATGCTGCACGTGTCGTCCACAAAGTTGGCGATTTGGAAACTGTTGTCACGGGCTTTCACGGGAGTGCCGCCGGTCACGATGACACGCCCGTTGAATATTCTCCACGACACGAAGAAGCCCAGTGGCGGATAGACAACCGGACTCTCATTTTCGAGCGAACTCTGTGCGGGGATGTAGCCCACGCTCTGTGCGACACCGCCCCGCTTGAGCCAAAAGCCATATTCGCGCGGAATCATATAGGTGCGCTTGATGGAGTCGGGGAGGGCATTGGATAATTGGGCCTGCATCCGCTTGCTCATGGTCTCGAAAGCCCGCATCCGGGGCATCACCATGTAGCACCAGATGCCTTTCAGTTGGTCGAGGTCTACAGCCATGTCGGCCACTCGTCGGTTGAGCCCGTTGGCGATGATGCCGGCCCAGTCGCCCACTTTCATGTCGCCCACAATTCGTTTGTTGCGCCGTGCCTCCACCACATTGTAGCTCACGGGGTCACCCCCCGTGAAAGGCAGCAGCACGATGGCCGTGTCGCACGTGCCGTCGCACACCAGCCCGTAGATGGTGCTGTCGCCCTTGGCCGGCTTGGAAAGTGTGATGGGGGCGTGCTCGTCGGTCTTGCCCGTTTGGTTGTCGGACAGGCAACCGGCGAGGGGCAGCGCAGCCGATAGCAGCCATAGAAATGTCTTTAACTTCATAATCTCGAGAAAGTTTTTTGCACAACTTGCTTGAATTGTGCACAAAGATACGGCAATATTCTTAAAAAAACTATCCAATCATCGGATATTTGGATTTTTTTATCTAATTTTGCACCCCGACAGCGCGATTTTGCGACTGTCGAAACATACATTCATCTGAAATCAGAATAGATTGAAATATGGCAAAGAAAATTCAGTTCAGTCTCGTTTACAGAGACATGTGGCAGAGTTCCGGTAAGTTCCAGCCACGCAAAGACCAGTTGGCCCGCATCGCCCCCGTTATCATCGACATGGGCTGTTTCGCCCGTGTGGAAACCAATGGTGGCGCCTTTGAGCAGGTGAACCTCTTGGCCGGCGAGAACCCCAACGAAGCTGTCCGTGCATTCTGTAAGCCTTTCAACGAGGTGGGCATCAAGACCCACATGCTCGACCGCGGATTGAACGCCCTCCGCATGTATCCCGTGCCCGACGACGTGCGCGCACTTATGTATAAGGTGAAACATGCCCAGGGCACCGATATCACCCGCATCTTCGACGGACTGAACGATGTGCGCAACATCATTCCCTCCATCAAGTGGGCCAAGGAAGCCGGCATGACCGCCCAGGGCACGCTCTGCATCACCACCTCTCCCGTGCATACGCTCGAATACTATACCGGCATCGCCGATAAGCTCATTGAAGCCGGTGCCGAAGAAATCTGTCTGAAAGACATGGCCGGCATCGGTCAGCCTGCCCTGCTCGGCAAGCTCACCAAGGCCATCAAGGACAAGCATCCCGAAATCATCATCGAATATCACGGGCATTCGGGCCCCGGCCTGTCGATGGCCTCTATCCTCGAAGTGTGCAACAACGGGGCCGACATCATCGATACTGCCATCGAACCGCTCTCGTGGGGGAAGGTGCATCCGGACATCATCTCCGTGTTGAGCATGTTGAGGAACGAAGGTTTCGATGTGCCCGAAATCAACATGAACGCCTATATGAAGGCCCGTGCCCTCACGCAGGAATTCATTGACGAGTGGCTGGGCTATTTCATCAATCCCGCCAACAAGATCATGTCTTCCCTGTTGCTCGGCTGCGGACTGCCCGGCGGCATGATGGGCTCCATGATGGCCGACCTCGGCGGCATTCGCCAGACCATCAACAACCTGCGCAAGAAGAAGGGCGAAGAGGAGTTGTCTATGGATGATATGCTCGTGAAGCTCTTCGGCGAGGTGGAATATGTGTGGCCGCGTGTGGGCTATCCCCCATTGGTGACCCCGTTCTCGCAATACACCAAGAACATCGCCCTCATGAATCTGCTCACGCTCGAACAGGGCAAGGGCCGTTTTGTGATGATGGACGACTCCATGTGGGGCATGATTCTCGGCAAGAGCGGCAAGATTCCCGGCACCGTCGACCCCGAACTCGTGGAGCTGGCCAAGCAGCAGGGACGCGAATTTACGGATGCCGATCCTCACACGCTGTTGCCCAACGCGCTCGACGACTTCAAGAAGGAGATGGACGAAAACGGTTGGGACTACGGACAGGATGACGAAGAACTCTTCGAACTGGCCATGCACCCCGAGCAGTATCGCAATTTCCGCAGCGGACAGGCCAAGAAAAACTTCCTTGCCGACTTGCAGGCAGCTAAGGATGCCAAGCTCGGTGCCAAGGTGAGTCCCGAAGAGGCCGCAGCCTTCAAGCACGCCAAAGCCGATGCTATTGTGGCTCCGGTGAAAGGACAGGTGTTCTGGGAGTTTCAGGGCGAGGGCGAAGCTGCTCCGGCAGTGGAGCCTTACATCGGTAAGGAATATAAGGAAGGCGACGCTTTCTGCTACATCCTCACGCCATGGGGCGAATTTGAGACTGTTCCGGCAGCCCTGGGCGGCAAATTGGTGGAAATCAATGCCAAGCAGGGTGCGAAGATTGGCAAGGGCGATGTGATAGCCTATATCCAGCGCCCCGAGGCCTAACGCTGCGTCCCTAACTTTTTTCACCCTCCGATGGGTGGGAGAGTCGACCGACTGATTATGGATTATCAAAGTATCATTGATAAATACTATCCCGATGATAACGCACTGCGTTACATCCTCATGACCCACAGCACGCTCGTCAAGGAGCGTGCTGTGCGCATTTGTGATGCCCGGCCGCAACTGGCCATTGACCGCCGATTTGTGGAAGAAGCTGCCATGCTCCACGATATAGGTATCTTCCGCTGCCATGCGCCGGGCATTCATTGTTTTGGCACGGAGTCCTATCTGCTTCACGGGCGCATCGGTGCTGAGATATTGCGTGGGGAAGGCTATCCCCGTCATGCCCGCGTTTGCGAGCGGCACACCGGGGCCGGACTCACCGTAAAGGATATCATTGAACAGCAACTGCCGCTGCCCCATCAGGATTTCCTGCCCGAGACCATCGAAGAAAAGTTGATTTGCTATGCCGACAAATTCTATAGCAAGACCCATCCGGAGCGCGAGAAGACCTACGAGCAGGCCGAGCAGAGTTTGGCTAAGTTTGGCAGCGAGGGGGTGGAGCGTTTCCGCAAGTGGAAAACCTTGTTTGAATAGGGGAGTGGTGTGTTCCCGGAGGCGGTTGTAAAGGCAGATGGCAAAAGGTCGTGCGAAAAAGTTAAATAATCTGTGAGTGCTCTCCCTTTTCGCATTTTTTACTTACCTTTGTACACCAAATGAGAAGACAAGCTGTCATAGTGCTGTTGATGTCGGTCGTCATATTGATGATGGCAGGCACGCATACACCCCTTTTCAAAGGCAAAAAGAAGGCGGCAAAGGCCGATTCCACGGCGGTCGACAGTGTGCAGAGGCGCGACTCTCTTGGAAATGTGGTTGTAGACACGACGCAGATGGATTCCCTTGAGCGGGCCATCTACCGTCACAACAAGGTGGTGGACGATTCTATCAGGCTCGATTCGCTCAATCGTAAGCGGTCGGGGGGCATCGAAGCTCCCATAGAATATACGGCCAATGACTCGCTGGTTTATGATGCCCGCACGCAGACGGCACACCTTTTCGGGTCGTCGAATGTGAAATATCAGAATATGGATCTGGCCAGTGACAAGATCTATATGAGTCTTGACAGCAGTCTTGTCCACGCCACAGGAACCCGCGATTCTTCTGTCAAGGATGGGGTGAAGAACAAGCCGGTGTTCACCATGGGACAAGACAAGTATGAAACCGACACGATAGCTTTCAACTTCAAGACCAAGAAAGCCTATATAGACAACGTATATACGGAGCAGGAAGACGGATTTCTGCGCGGAGAGCGTTCCAAGCGCGATTCCACGGGAGTTATCTACCTTGAGCACGGTCGCTATACCACTTGCGACGAGGAGCATCCCGACTTCTATATTGCGCTGTCGCGTGCCCGTGTGCGCCCGGGCAAGGATGTGGTGTTCGGGCCGGCCTACCTCGTGGTGGCTGATGTGCCGTTGCCGCTGGCCATCCCATACGGCTTCTTTCCGTTTACCAAGCGTTACTCGTCGGGATTCATCATGCCGAGCTACGGTGACGAGCAGGCCCGTGGATTCTATCTGAAAGACATCGGTTATTATTTCGCTCTCAGTGACAAGTGGGACTTGAAACTGCTGGGAGAAATCTATACCCGGGGCTCATGGGGATTTTCTGCTGCCAGCAACTACCGCAAGCGCTACCGCTATAATGGCAGCTTCCTCTTTAGCTATCAAGACACCAAAACCGGCGACAAAGGCTTGCCCGACTATGCCCGGCAGGAAAGTTTCAAGATTCAGTGGAGCCACCGGCAAGACTCCAAGGCCAATCCCTACAGTTTGTTGGCGGCCAGTGTCAATTTCGCCACATCGAGCTACGAGCGCAACAACCTCAATTCACTCTACAATCCGCAGACACTCACGCAGAGCACACGCACATCTTCTGTCAGCTGGAGCACCACGTTCTCGAGCATAGGTCTCACACTCAGTGCCACGGCCAACCTTTCGCAGAACATGCGCGACTCTACCTTGGCGGTGACGTTGCCCGACCTCAATATAGCCGTCAGCCGTTTCTATCCTTTCAAGCGCAAGCACGCGGTGGGTAATGAACGTTGGTATGAGAAAATATCCATGAGTTATACGGGGCAGATCGGTAACTCCATCAATACGAAGGAAGACAAGTTTTTTAAGTCAAACCTGATCAAAGAGTGGCGCAATGGTTGGAATCATGAGATTCCTATCAGCGGCAATTTCACGTTGTTTAACTATCTGAATGTCAGTCCGTCATTCCGATTCACCGACCGTATGCAGTCTGCCAAGGTCGAGCGTTCGTGGGACACGGCCAAGCAGGTGGAAGTGGCCGATACCACCTACGGCTTCCACAATATCTATAACTGGAATTTCAGCATGGGCATGTCCACGAAGCTCTATGGCTTCTGGACACCGAGCCGCAAGATATTCGGCGACAAGATACAGGCCATCCGCCATGTCCTCACACCGCAGGTGACCTTCAGCTATGCGCCTGATTTCGGGGCTTCGCGCTACGGCTATTGGAAGACTTACCAGAAGACCGATGCCGACGGCAATGTGTCGCTTGTGGAATATTCTCCTTATAGCACCGGTATGTTCAGTGTGCCGGGTAGGGGGAAGACGGGAAGCATCAGTTTCAGCCTTGGTAACAATCTGGAGATGAAGGTGAAGTCGGACAAGGATTCTACCGGTGTCAAGCGCATTAGTCTGATAGACGACTTGGCTATCAACATGTCTTATAACATGGCAGCGAAAACCAGACCATGGAGTGATCTGGGTATGAATATCCGCTTGAAGTGGTGGAAGAATTATACGTTCAATATGAATGCCGTGTTTGCCACTTATGCTTACGAACTGGACGATCAAGGAAGACCATACGTAGGGACGCACACCGAGTGGGGCAAAGGACGCTTCGGGCGCTTCCAAGGTATGTCGCAGAACATCTCTTATACGCTTACTCCTGAGAAGTTAAGCAAGCTCTTTGGTGGTGGCAGCAGCCGGGAGGACGACAAGCGACGTGCCGGTAATGGCGATGATGAGGGTGTTGATACTGATATAGAAAGTAATGTTGATGAGGTGATGGAGCGTGGAAAGCACAATGCACGGAAAGAAAAGAGCAAGGCAAGCACTGACGAAGACGGTTATATGGCCTTTTCCATGCCTTGGTCGCTGACATTCGGCTATGGTGTGACCATGCGTGAAAGCAATGACATCAATAAGTTTAACTACAAAAAGATGCGCTATCCCTATAAGTTCTCCCAGACACTCAATGTCAGTGGCAATATTCGCATAAGCGACGGATGGAACATCAGTTTCTCTTCGGGATATGATTTCGAGAGTCATGAAATCAGTATGACCACTGCTTCGCTGCAACGAGATCTCCATTGCTTCAACATGAGTTGTGAGGTGGTGCTTGCCCCATATACCAGCTATAACTTCACTTTCCGTTGCAATGCAGCCACACTGACCGATGCATTGAAATACGACAAGCGTAGCGGCTACTCCAACGCCGTGCAGTGGTATTGACAGACAAGTAAAGCGGAAAACATAAGACGACCGCGGGAGGATGGCCGGCTTGGCCATCCTCCCGCGGTCGTCTTATGTTAAAGTGTGTAAGGGGAGTTACTCTTGGGGGGAATCCGGACAGCTTCGTCTTTCTGTATGGCCGTCTTTTGTAATTTGTTTGTGGTGATGCACTTGTCTCTTCTTTGTGGAGCCATCCCCGGCAGTCGGGCGGTCAGAGCCCTAAAAGTGCATTCACTTTTTCTTCTTCTCCCACAATCCAGATGATGTCACCTTTCTCAAACCGACGTGCAGGGTCAATCATGGTAAGGTTTTCCTGTCCTTCTTCCACTCCGACCACCATGCAATCGTAGCGGTCGCGTATGCCACTCTCTTCAAGTGTTTTGCCCACAAACTCGCTGTTGCCACTGATGATGAATTGCCGGAGTTTCATTTCCCGTTTCTCTATCTCGTTGTCTTCCGGTATCAGTTCGTCTTTGATGGCATCGGCAAACTTGTTGAGCTGGTCGTCGTTACCGATGACCTGCAGCCGGTCGCCGGGAAAGAGAATCGTTTCACCGGTGGGGATGTTCAGGCGTTGTGAACCGCGCAGAATGCTGCTCAGGTGCACTCCGAAGCGGTTGCGCAGTTGGAGGTCGAGGAGTGTGCGCCCGGCCCAGGTGGAGTCTTCGGGCACCACGAAGTCGCTGATGTGGATATCCCGGTCGAGCAGGTGTCCCTCGTAGAGCGGACGCTTATGGCCTCGTACCTGCGCATCGATGTCGCGTGAACGCAGATTGAGGATAAAAAGTCGTTCGAGGCGTATGCTGCGGTGTTTGGTCCACCGTGAGAATATCATCAGCAGTACGGTGATAGCTCCGATTGAGACCATAATCGCCGTCTGAAAGCGGGTCAGATAGTTGCAGATGTAGAAAACAAAGGCAATGGCTATGACGAAACGCACGAGGATGGTAAAAAGCAGTGGCAGACGGTTGCGGTTGCTTTCCACCCATAGCTGCCTGAATTCCTTGCTGTGGTTTTTCTTCATTACCATAGCCCTGAGGAAGGGGGCTATGATGATGACAGTCAGAATGCCCGTAATGGCATTGGCGTACCAGTGGAGTTCCCACCCCGGCAACAATTTGCGGATAAACGGAAGGACAATGGAGAACATCACGGCAATGGAGGCAGCTGAAAGTATCGAGTAGATAAAAGTATTGACAGCCATGGCCGAGAGCAGTCTGTGCCATTTACTCTGTTGCGTTGTGTTCGGATGGTTCATGGCCAGATGGTTGAGTGAATTTACCAAGCGGTTGGGCAGATGATGCTCCAAGACATTGTAGGCAGGGGTAGCCAACCGAATCATGTAGGGCGTGAGGAAAGTGGTGATGACCGAAACGGCCACAACCACCGGATAGAGGAAATTGCTGATGACACCTAAAGACAGTCCCAAGGAGGCTATGATAAATGAAAATTCACCTATCTGTGCCATGGAGAAACCGCATTTCATGGCCGATTTCAGTGATTCGCCGGCAAGGAAGAAATCCAACGAACCGAAAACGGCTTGCCCGATGAGGATGGTGAGCACGAGTCCGAGGATGGGGAGGGCGTATTCTATGATGATGTGCGGATCGACCAACATACCCACTGATACGAAGAAAATGGCCCCGAAAAGATTTTTTACCGGTTCCACCAGTTTGATGATTTTGTCGGCCTCGATGGTCTCCGCCAAGATGCTGCCCATGACAAAAGCACCGAAAGCACTGCTGAACCCTACTTTCGTGGAGAACACCGCCATGGCGCAGCAGAGTCCGAGAGACACGATGAGGAGCGTTTCGGCATTGATGAGCCGGCGCACGGAGCGCAGAAATAGCGGTATGGCAAAGATACCCACCACAAACCACAACACGAGAAAGAAAACGATCTTCATCACCGAACCGAGCATTTCTCCACCATCAGGATTGCCACCGCCGGCCAATGCCGAGAGCATCACCATCAGCACGATGGCCAGAATGTCTTCCAGTATGAGTACGCTCATCACGGTGCCCGTGAATTGCTGTTGCCTGAGTCCCATGTCGTCGAACGCTTTATAGATAATGGTGGTGGAGCTCATGGCCAGCATTCCGGCCAGAAAGATGCAGTCCATCTTGCTCCATCCGAAGGCATGGCCCACGAGAACTCCCAGTGTCATCATGCAGAAGACGATGGCCACCGTGGCGATGATGGGCGAAGCCCCCATCTTCAATATCTTCTTGAACGAGAAATCCAAGCCGAGGGAGAAGAGCGTGAAGATGACACCGATGTCGGCCCAGGTCTGAATGTCGGTCTTGTCCAGCACCGAAACCGTGTAGGGCATGTGGGGCGACACTAAAAAACCAGCCACTATGTATCCGAGTACAAGTGGCTGTTTCAGTTTTTTGAACACAAGCGTCACGACTCCGGCCACCATCAGGATGAGGGCCAAATCGTTGACAAGAGTAGGTATTTCCATTATTTCAATCTTCGTAACTTCCGGTTATCTCACATATCTTGACGATGGTCTGCATAGCCTTTTCCATCACTTGGATGCTTACAAACTCGTGGGGGCCGTGGAAATTGACACCTCCGGCAAAGATGTTGGGACAGGGTAGACCCTTGAAAGAAAGCTGCGCACCGTCCGTTCCGCCACGAATCGGCTTCACATGGGGCGGTACACCGCATTCCTGCATGGCCTTCAGCACAATGTCGATGACGTGCATGTTGGGGTCTATCTTTTCTTTCATGTTGTAGTATTGGTCTTTCACTTCAGCCACAACTGTTCCTTCCCCATACTTCTCATTCATCTTTTTCGCACAGTCTTTGATGAAATCCTTGCGGTCTTCGAAGTGTTCGCGGTCGTGGTCACGGATGATATACGACAGCGTGGCCTCCTCGCAGCGGCTCTTGATGCCCAATAGATGATAGAAACCTTCGTAGCCCTCGGTCTCTTCGGGGGTCTCTTCGACCGGAATCATATTTTGGAACTCTACCGCCAAGCGGCTCGCATTCACCATTTTGCCTTTGGCATAACCCGTATGCACGCTTACTCCCTTGATATGGATTTTGGCCCCGGCAGCATTAAAGTTCTCATACTCCAGTTCGCCCAGATCCCCTCCGTCAATGGTGTAGGCCCATTGGCAGCCGAACTTCTCTACATCGAAATGGTGTGCGCCCCTGCCTATTTCCTCATCGGGGTTAAAGCCTATGCGTATGTCTCCGTGCTTGATTTCGTTGTGATTGCGCAGATAGCACATCGCTTGCACGATTTCTGCGATGCCCGCCTTGTCGTCAGCTCCGAGCAGCGTGGTGCCGTCGGTGACGATAAGGTCTTCCCCGATGTGTTCTTTCAGTTCGGGAAACTTTTCGGTAGACGATATGATACCGGGTGACAGTTCGATGTCGTTGCCGTCATAGTTGCGTATGATGCGGGCTTTGATGTCCTTGCCGCTGCAATCAGGGCTGGTGTCGTAATGGGAGATGAAGCCGATGGTGGGCGTTTCTTTCCTGGTGTTGGCCTTGAGAGTGGCATAGATGTAACCCATTTCGTCCATTTCCACATCACTGAGTCCCTCGTCTTCGAGCTGCTGCTTCAAAAACTTGGCAAACTCCAACTGCTTCGCCGTACTGGGAACACTCTCCGAGTCTTCGCTCGATTGGGTGTCAAACCGTGTATAACCGATAAATCTTTCTGTAAGATCCATATTTTATGCTATGAGGATGTTATAGTAAATGAAAACAAAAGAAATCATTCCCGTCCTTATGCAAAAGAACGGGGATTTCTTTTGATTGTACAGTTACTTTTCTGCTTTTTACCATTATATACTATCAAGATGTCGCAAATATACAAAAAATGCTTGATATTAAAGACGGTTTATCACATTTTTCCATATTAAAAAAGATAAAAACAAATGGCAAAAAACAAGTGGAAATCCTATATATAGACAAAGGATTTCCACTTTGGTGATTCCGCTGGGATTCAAACCCAGGACCTTCAGAACCGGAATCTGACGCTCTATTCAGCTAAGCTACGGAACCGTTCTTAAAACTGAACGCAAAGGTAATGAATTTATTTTTAACGTGCAAATATTATACAATATTTAATAATCCATGTGTGATGCAAATGGTAAGGAAAAACAGAAGAATGCTTTCGTTTTGCAAAATAAATCAATTGCTATGCTTGCCGTTTACTGATAAATGTTTACCTTTGCAGCATAAAAATGACATTAAATGTAAAAGATATGAGTAAATTGATTAAGCCCGAAGGTTATCATGCCCTGCTCGACATGCGCCGCACGGAGCAGGGCATTAAGCTGATTAAGGATTTCTTTCAGCAGAACCTTTCCACCGAATTGCGGTTGCGCCGTGTGACGGCCCCTCTCTTTGTGTTGAAGGGGCTGGGCATCAATGACGACCTGAACGGCGTGGAGCGTCCCGTGACTTTTCCCATCAAAGATTTGGGAGATGCTGAGGCCGAAGTGGTGCATTCGCTTGCCAAGTGGAAGCGGCTGACACTTGCCGAATATAATGTGGAGCCCGGCTATGGGGTCTACACCGACATGAATGCTATTCGGGCCGATGAGGAGCTCGACAATCTACACTCTTTATATGTAGACCAGTGGGACTGGGAGGCTGTCATCACGGCCGGGCAACGCAATGTGGCTTTCTTGGAAGATGTCGTAAACCGCATTTATTCCGCCATTTTGCGCACGGAGTATCTCACTTGCGAAACTTATCCTGAAATCAAGCCTTTTTTGCCCGAAAAGATAACGTTCGTTCATAGTGAAGACTTGTTGCAGATGTATCCCGACAAGACTCCCAAAGAGCGTGAAGATGCCATTTGCGAGAAATACGGGGCCGTGTTTGTTGAGGGTATAGGAGGCAAGTTGAGCAACGGTGAGAAGCATGATGGGCGTGCCCCCGACTACGATGATTGGTCTACTGTGGCTGAAAATGGGAAAGAGGGTCTCAACGGCGATATTCTCATCTGGTATCCGGTGCTTGGACGCAGCTTCGAATTGAGTTCGATGGGCATCCGTGTGGATAAGGAGAGTTTGTTGCGTCAACTCAAGATTGCCGGCAAGGAAGACCGCGCCGAACTTTATTTCCATCGTCGATTGTTGGGCGACCAACTGCCTTTGAGCATCGGTGGCGGTATCGGGCAGAGCCGCCTGTGCATGGTGTTGCTCCATAAAGGGCACATCGGTGAAATCCAGGCCAGCATCTGGCCTGATGATATGCGGGCCGAATGTGAAGCAGCCGGTATGCCACTCATCTGATTGGTCGGTTTTTTCAGGATTGGTGCAAGGCCTTTGCACCAACCGTTCAGCACCCTTGCGCGAGGCGTGCGACATCCCGGCACAGACGGTGCAGCGATTCTGCACCGTTTCCGACCGACTGAAAAGGTGTTTTCCTTTTGTCTGAAACAGATTCTCCTTTCTATGAAAAAACAATGGCGGCAAACGTTGCTGCCATTGTTTTTTTTAGTACATTTGCACTAAGAATAAAGCAAAGCGACTATGAATATATGTATCTTTTGTGGAGCGCGCCCCAACTTCATCAAGGTGGCTCCGGTGATTAGAGCTATCGAGGCTGCCCGCCGTGAGGGACGGGAGGTGGATTTTCAGCTTGTGTATGCAGGCATTGCCGGTGATGCCATGCTGGAGGCAAGCCTCTTTGATGACCTCTGCATCCTCCGGCCGGATGAATGTCTGGGCGTTGACTGTGAAAACCTCAACGAACTCACCGGTCGGGTGATGTCGGCTTTTGAGTGCTATTTGCAAAGACAGCCCACCGATGTGGTCATTGTCGTGGACGATCTTGCCAGCACCATGGCTGCCGCCATCGTCACCAAGAAGCAAGGCATTATGCTGGCGCACATTGCGGCTGGCACCCGCAGTTTCGACATCACGATGCCCAAGGAGATCAACCGGTTGGTCATCGATGGCTTGTCAGACATTCTTTTTACGGCCGGCATATCCAATAACAGCATAGCCAACAAGGAGGGGGCCGAGCTCTCGAAAGTCTATATGGTGGGCAACATTCTGATGGACAATCTGCGTTTCAACCGCGCCCGCATCGAGTCGGCGGAACTGCCCGGCGAGGTGATGCAGGTCATCCGTCCCGCAGGGGCTTCCGGTGAACGCCCCTATGTCGTCTTCACGCTCAACCGCAAGGCTCTCTTGGCCGATCGTGAGAATCTGCTTCTCATGCTTTCGGGTATGCTTTCGGCTGCCGGTGACATGACATTTATCGCCCCGTTGCGCCGGCCCGCAGCCGACCTCATCAAGAGTCTGGAGGCGGAAGGCGAACTCTCATTGGCCAATTTCCACATCGTTGAGCCTATGGGCTATCTGGCATTTGGCCGTCTCACGGCCCATGCCCGTGGTGTGGTGACAGACTCCGGCAATGTGGCTGAAGAGGCGACTTTCAACCAAGTGCCTTGCATCACGCTCAACAGTTATACGGAGCACATCGAGACCGTCAAGCAAGGCACCAATGTGCTTGTGGGTGAAGATGCCGACCGGCTCCGTGAAGCCATCGCCACCCTTGTGCGCGGAGAGTGGAAGGCGGCCGGTATTCCCGACCGTTGGGACGGTCGGTCGGCCGAGCGCATCGTACAGATATTGTTAGAACAGGGGCAAAGAGCCCGATAGACGGCGAAGGTTTTATCTGTCAACACTGATGCACAAGCATGATAACTATACGTTTCTGACCTCAGCCCCCGTCTCCCGTGTGGTGGTGGCGATGGCCGTACCCACGATTATCTCAATGCTCGTGACGAGTCTCTACAACATGGCCGATACCTTTTTTGTGGGGCAAATCGACACGCAGTCTACGGCTGCCGTGGGCATTGTCTTTTCGGTGATGTTTTTCATTCAGGCCTTCGGTTTCTTCTTCGGGCACGGGTCGGGTTCTTATATCGCCCGCGAACTTGGTGCCCGTCGCCACGACAATGCCGCCCGCATGGCCTCCACGGGTTTCTTTCTTTCTTTCGGTTTTGGCTGTTTGATTATGTTGGTGGGCGAACTGCTGCTCACACCGCTCTCGGTCGAACTAGGCAGTACACCTACCATCCTTCCCTACACGGAGCGTTATCTCGGCATCGTGCTACTCGGTGCGCCGTTTTTCACATCCTCGCTCACGCTCAACAACCAGATGCGCCTGCAAGGAAACGCCTCATACGCCATGTATGGCATTGTGACCGGGGCCGTGATCAACGTGGCGCTCGACCCATTATTCATCTTCCTGTTCGACATGGGAGTGGCAGGTGCCGCACTGGCCACAGTGGTCGGACAGGTCGTTTCGTTTGCCATCCTCCTGCGCATGGTGCGGCGTGAAGGCAATATAGCTGTGCATGCGCGGCTCTTTGCCCCCTCGTGGAGCCTGTTCAAAGAGATATTCTACGGCGGCAGTCCGTCGCTTTCGCGGCAAGGCTTGGCCTGTATAGCCACGATAGCGCTCAATGTCTCTGTCAAGGTTTATGGCGATGCAGCCATTGCGGGCATGTCCATCGTCAATCGCATAGCCATGTTTGTCATGGCTGCCGTGGTGGGTCTCGGCCAAGGTTTTCAGCCCCTTTGCGGCTTCTGCTACGGTGCCCGTCTCTATGGGCGGGTCAGGCAGGCCTTTTGGTTTACCACCGGTGTGGGCACGGTCTTCCTTTCGCTTTGTTCGGTGGTCGGCTTCTGCTTCAGCGACGGCATCATCGAACTTTTCCGCAACGACCCTCATGTGATAGCTGTGGGCAGTGTGGCCTTGGTGTGGCAGCTTGTCACCTTTCCGCTCAATGCCTTTGTCATGACGAGCAACATGCTCACCCAAGTGTGCCGCAAACCGTGGCGGGCCAACATTCTTGCTGCCGCCCGCCAGGGTCTTTTCTTTGTGCCGCTTGTCATCGTTCTTCCCCGATATTTCGGCATTCTTGGTGTTGAGGCCTGTCAGGCGGCCAGTGATGCCTGCGCTTTTGCGCTCACCGTGCCGGTGATGCTTTACACCTTTCGCGAAATGAGGAGAGAGGAAATCGCATGGGGAACCGAAGCCCATTGATGCCGGATCAATTTAAGTTCCAACTTTTGTAAGAATTGTTTTTTCATAGTTTATGAGCTCCACTGTCTATGTCGAGAATATGGTGTGCGACCGTTGCAAGATGGCTGTCACCCACTTGATGAGATTTAGGCTCATGTTGTGGGTGACAAAATAGGGCAGATGTCTGTTGTGAGCAGTGTCTTCTTTGGTCGTCCGTGTTTAGAGGTCCGATAGAGCCGTGAAGGTGTCTATGATGTGCTCGGCACCGGCCTTTTCCAATTCCTCGCGTGAGCCGTTGCCATAGCTCACGCCACAGGTGTGCGTGCCGGCATTGTGGCCCATGAGTATGTCAAACTTGGTGTCGCCTACGACCAAGGCGTCATTGGGAGCGATGCCGAAATGCCGCAGCGTCACTTCCACGGGTTCGGGCTCGGGTTTGGGGCGGTGTACATCGTCGGCCCCGATGAGGTAGGAGATGAAAGGCGAAAGCCCCAGATCGTTGACGTATGCTGCCAGTGAGGCATGGCTGCGGCTGCTGGCAAAGGAGAGATGTATGTGCCGGTTGTGGAGCCGTTGCAGGGTGTCGGCCACACCGGGAAAGAGCGTGACGGCTCCCGGACGGTTGTTCTGCTTGAAAAACTCACGGTAGGTGGCGGCACATTTTTCGCCCATCTCCTCTGTCATGGGAATCATCTCGGTGAAGCAGCGGACCAAAGGCAAGCCTATCATCCGGGCACATTGCTCTCTTGTACGTGTTTCGAGGCCGAGCGCATCGATGGTCTGGAGCATGGTATCGGTGATGAGCCGGCGGCTGTCTCCCACCGTTCCGTCGAAGTCAAGGATAAGAAGTTTAAACTTGTTGGTCATCAGGCGATGTCTTCTTTTACGTGCCGGCGAATCTTGGCAAGGTAGGCTTTCATGCCCGGAGCGTCTTTCTTGTCGATTATCGCAAGCAGCTCCTTGAGTTCGGTGCGTATCTGTGATACTTGGTCGTGAGTGTAGGGGTTGAACAGAATCTCCTGCAAGAGATAGTCGTCTTCGTTGAGCACGCCTTTGGCTATGCGCATGTGTCGTTTGAATGTGGTGCCCGGGGCGTCTTGGTGCTTCATCACGGCGGCGAACACAAAGGTAGACACGAAGGGAATGCTCAGCGAGTAGGCTACCGTCTCGTCATGTTCCTTGAAGGTATATTCGTAGATGTTGAGTCCGATCCGTTGGTAGAGGTCCTTGAAGAAGATGCGCCCCATATAGTCACCCTCGCTGATGATGATGGCGTTTTCTTCACTCAGTTGGTTGAGGTTGGCAAACGTCGGTCCGAACATCGGGTGAGTGCTCACGTAGGGGCGGCCGCTTTGCTCGTAAAAATCCTTCAATCCGGTCTTCACGGAGGCTATGTCGCTGATGATGCAATCTTCCGGCAGATAGGGTATCACCTCCTTGAAGGCCGGAATGGTGTATTTCACCGTGACAGCGTTGATGACCAATTCTGGGCGGAACTCCCGCACCTCGTTGAGCTGTTGGAAGCGATAGCAGTTGTAGGTGAAACGCATGCGCTTCGCATTTTTTTCATAGACGGCCACCTCGTGGTCGAAACTGAGCAGGTCGATGAAAAACGAGCCCATCTTCCCTGCTCCCATGATTAGTATCTTCATAAGCCTTAATGTCTTGCAGGGCTGCGTTGGACATAAGCCGTGGTTGGGCTCTGCAATCCTTTTAACAAATTATCTGTTGACGATTTCCAACTGTTGGCGGACACTCTCTTCGTGGATATGTTCGAACACTTGGGCGGCGAATTCGGGTGACATACCGCACAAACTGGCCTGCGCACCGCGTTTTTCGAGAATCTCACTATAGCGGTTGGCCTGTAGCACAGTCATGTTGTGCTCTTTCTTGTAGGTGCCTATTTCACGGCAAACACGCATTCGTTTGGCCAACAAATCCATGAGCTGGTTATCGAGTTCGTCTATCTGGGCCCGTAGTTGGCGTATGCCCTCAGTGGTGGTGTGCTCGTCACGCACCACGAGCAGCGAGAGAATGTAGTCTAATATGTCCGGTGTCACCTGCTGTTTGGCATCGCTCCAAGCCTCGTCGGGGGAGCAGTGGCTCTCCACAATGAGTCCATCGAAGCCGAGATCCATCGCTTGTTGGCAGAGTGGGGCAATGAGGTCGCGTCGCCCGCCGATATGGCTCGGGTCGCAGATGATGGGCAGGTCGGTGATGCGGCGGCGCAGTTCGATGGGTATTTGCCACATAGGCAGATTACGGTATATCTTCTTATCATAGCTTGAGAAGCCGCGGTGTATGGCTCCAAGACGCTTGATGCCTGCTTGGTTGAGTCGTTGCAAGGCTCCGATCCACAGTTCGAGATCGGGGTTGACGGGGTTTTTCACCAGCATGGGAACGTCTACTCCCTGCAACGAGTCGGCCAAAGCCTGCATGGCAAAGGGATTGGCAGAAGTGCGGGCTCCCACCCACAGCACATCTATGCCGTATTTCAAGGCCAGTTCCACATGCTCGGGCGTAGCCACTTCGGTGGCGGTGAGCATACCGGTCTCCTCCTTCACTCGTTTCATCCACGGCAAGGCAGTCTCGCCATTGCCCTCGAAACCACCGGGTTTGGTGCGGGGTTTCCATACGCCGGCACGGAAAATGTGACAGCCTTTGGCGGCCAGTTCCTTGGCGGTTTTTAACACTTGCTCTTCGGTCTCGGCCGAACAAGGCCCTGCGATGACGCACGACGGTCGCTTGTTGTCACTCGGCAAGTTCAATGGTTCTAATTCCAGTTCCATAATCGTTGTATTTTTGTTTCTTGGTTTACGATGGTTTTATGCTTTGTCCAAGTCGTTGTCCGCAGCGAATAGCTTTACACGCTCCAGTGCTTCACGCATCTTGTCGTCTTTGGCGCAAAGCGAAATGCGGATGTAGCGGCTGCCGTTGGAGCCGAAGATGAAGCCGGGCGTGATAAATACGCGGGCCTCGTGGAGCACGCGTTCGGTGAGTTCTTCCACATCGTGGTATCGGTCGGGAATCTTTCCCCAAAGGAACATGCCCACCTGCGTAGGGTCGAATGTGCAGTGTAGTGCCGTCATGATCTGTTCGGCGAGATTTCTGCGCCGCCGGTAGTTAGTGATGTTGTTTTCGCGGTGCCATGCTTCGCCGTTGGTGTTGAAGGCTTCGGCGGCAGCCAACTGTATGCCACGGAACGAACCGTTGTCTATGTTGCTCTTCACTTTGAGTATCCATGAGATGAATGTCGGGTTGGAGACAGCCATTGCCACGCGCCACCCCGGCATGTTGTGCGACTTTGACATGGAGTTGAATTCGATGCACACATCTTTGGCCCCGGGTACTTGCAGAATGCTCATCGGCTGCTCGTTGAGGATGAGCGAGTAGGGATTGTCGTTGACCACCACGATGTCGTGACGGCGGGCAAAATCCACCAGCCGTTCGTAGGTCTCCATACGGGCATTGCCGCCGGTGGGCATGTTGGGATAGTTGGTCCACAACAGTTTCACGCGGCTCAAGTCCAAGCGTTCCAGTTCGTCGAAGTCGGGCTGCCATCCGTTGTCTTCTCGCAGATTATAATAGGTGATTTTGGTGCCCAACAGTTTGTTTACAGCCGTGTATGTGGGGTAGCCCGGATTGGGGATGAGCACTTCATCGCCGGGATTGCAGAATGCCAGTGTCACGTGAAGTATTCCTTCCTTTGAACCGATGAGGGGTTGCACTTCCGTTGCCCAGTCCACATCGACACCGTACACTCGCCCATAAAAGTCGGCCATAGCCTTGCGCAGCTCGGGTATGCCCACTGTGGGCTGATACCCGTGGGCTTTGATGTCGCGGGCCACCTCGCATAGCTTGTCTATCGTTTGTTGCGAAGGGGGCATGTCGGGGCTGCCTATGGCCAGACTGATAATGTCCCGTCCCTCGGCGTTGAGCTTGCCCACTTCTTTCAGTTTGCGGCTGAAGTAGTATTCCTGTATTTCGTTTACTCTATTTGCTGGCTTCATATTCTCCCAAGATTTTGATGTTTTTGACAAGCGGTGTGATGGCGTCTATCGACTGGCGGTAGCGGGTGAGGTTGTCGTAAGTGACATCCACGTAGAAGAGATATTCCCATTCACGCCCGATGATGGGCAGCGATTGAATCTTCGTCAGGTTGATGTCGTAGAAACTCATGATGGTGAGCACCTTGCTCAAGCTGCCTTCCTCATGAGGCAAACTGAACACAAGACTCGATTTGTTGCTGTGTTCGAGCGGCCTGAGAAAGTCGGCTTTGCGTGTATCCGACACCACGAGAAAGCGTGTGAAGTTGTGCTTGTTGTCGTGAATATCTTCCTGAAGCACCTTCATGCCGTAAGTCTGAGCCGCATGGGAGGAGCAGATGGCTGCCCATCCGTGCATTTTGTGTCTGGCGATATATTCGGCCGCCCCGGCAGTGTCTTCCGCCTCTACGGCTTTCAGGTCGGGATGCTCGCCCAAGAAGCGGCGGCACTGTGCCAAGGCCACAGGGTGGGAGTGTATCTCTTGCAGCGTGTCCCAGTCGTCATCGGGCAGGCAGCACACCGAGTGTTTGATGTGTAGCTTGTGCTCGCCCACCACCGTGGCATTGCTCTCTCGCAGCAGTTCGTAGTTGTGGAGCAGCGAACCGGCGATGGTATTCTCGATGGCCACCAGTCCGATCACCGTAGGGTCGAGCCGGATGTTCTCAAACACCTCTTCAAAGGTGGCGCAGCAGATGAGTTGTATCTGTTCGCCGACGAAGTGTTCGTGTGCGGCAATGTCGTGAAACGACCCCGGTTCTCCTTGTATAGCTATTCTTTTCATATTTCTGTCATTACGAAAAACGGTCCTGCTCCATACAGAGCGGGACCGTTTCGTTATTTCTTATACACTTGCCATAAGTTGAAATCTATACGCAACTTCCCGCTTCACAATTTCTTGCAAAGTAAAAGTAAAAATAGTAAAAAGAAGCGTATGATCTCATTGCTTACTTGTTTTTTATTCTGTTTTCAAATGCAAAAGTATGATTTTTATTTCATTCTCGCAAATAAAATGACAGAAAAAATGCCCGAAAACTATCGATTAGGGGAGTTTTCCTGTATTCAGGTGGCTATTTTTCCAGTCCGCCTATGCCGTAAGGGTCGATGGAACGGTAGGCTTTCTCCACTTGTTGCTGTATGCCTTTCCCCTCTTCCGGCGCATGTTGGCCGGCTGTATTCCCGTCTGTTTCCGGCGAAAACTCAAGCACCTGCTTTCTGTCGGCCTCGGCCAGTTCCTTGTCTCCCTTGGCCAGATAGATGTCTCCTCGCTCTTGGAAGGCTGCCACACAAAAGGGGTTGGCTTCTATCACCTTATTATAATAGGCAATGGCACTGTCGCTTGCTCCTTTCCCGGCCTCCACACGTGCCTTGAGCAGTAGTGCGTCTTCATTGCCTTCGGTGTGGTTGACAGCCCATTCGGCATCCTCGTCGGCCCCGTCGCAATCGCCTGTTTTCAAGAGCGTTTCGCCTCTTAGCAGGCGTGAACTGAAAGCAGTGGCCAAAGCTTCTCGCCTGGTGTTATCGTCTTCTCCATCCATCCGATGCTCACAGGTGATGATGGCTTTGGTGAGCATGGCAATGGCATTCACCGTGTCGCCCAGTCCGATGCTTGCGCGGGCATAGAAATTGAGCACCTGTGGGTCGTCGCGGTCGATGAGCATGGCCTTTTCGCAGGCATCGGCCATCGCCCGATAGTCTTCCATCATGTAGGCCACATCGGCCATGCGCACGAATATCTGTTTGTTGTCGGGCTCAGCTTCGGCCAGTTTCTGCAACTGCTCGTAGGCCGGCAGCAGTTCACCGGTGCGTATGAGCGTCTGCGAGAGATAGTCACGCACCTCCAAGTCTTCGCGCATCTCCAAAGCCCGGTTGAAGCACTTCACAGCATAGTCCGTCTCGCCCATGTGCATGGCTTTCACGCCATCGTATTTCAGCATGTCGAAGTTGCGCGTCTCCTGCTCCTTTCGGTCGTCCTCGGGCGAGTCCACGCGGCCGCCAAACAGTTTCTTGAAAAATCCCATTGTCGTATGTGTTTCTATGGGGTGGTTGTAGATTGTCAGATGTCCCCTTACCTTATTTTAGTCCTTGATTTTGTCGTAAATCTCGGGTGTGAGGATGTCCACCCGGGTCATTCCCGGCCACTTGCCCTCCACATGTTCGTAGGCTTCGCCCACGCGCTTGTAGCGTTGGAAGGTAAATTCGGCATTGATATATCCGTCGTTGCCGTCTTTGGCCAGCACATAGCAATACATCGATTGCAGATAGCCCACGATGCTGCCATGTTCCTTCACCGGTTCGCTCTTCCACGTGTCCTGCGGAATGACCGATGTCTGGATGTAGCTGCTGGGATATTTCTGGTAGAATATCTCCCGGCAGGCCTGAATCAGTTGGTTGGCATCGCCTCCTTTATAGAGGTTGTCGGTGTAGATGGGCATGTATTTTCGGCGCAATGCATCGTGGTCGGTGTTGTCTATGCCCAGTTCGTCTTTGATTTGCTCGGTGGTAGACTGCACCGATTTCTTGGCATTGTCCCAAAACTTGCGGGCCTTTCCTGCCACGGTGGTCTTGGCTTTTTGGGTTCGGTTTTGGGCCAAAACGGGTGTTGCAAACATTCCGAAAGCCATCAGCGAAAAAATCAAAATCTTCTTCATAAACTTCGAATCTTTTTGTTTAAATCACGGCAAAAGTAATATAAAAAGGTTAAGATGCCAAAGAAATTCAGTTTTTTTAATTCCGATGTTCTTGGCTTTCACATCAATTTGTTTAAATTTGCACACATGAAGAAGTTTTCATGCATATTGATGACGGCTGTCTTGTGCCTGCCTTTGCAGGCGCAGCGTGTGGGCCGTGGCCCGCTCCACAGTCCCGACGACCCGCGTGAGGAGTGGATTCTGCCGGGCGACACCCTCTTTGTGAATGGCGACTCCACCGTGTATGGCGGCAAACCGGTGAAGATGGATGGGCGGGTCTCCGCTCCGCTGTCGGTAGCTGCACCGGTCGGGGAGCGGTCGTCGGCCCTGGAAACGCTTCGCCCAGCCTCTTCTGCCACCACAATTCCGGTGCCGGAATCCATTCAAACCTACGGATGGGGACTGCATCGGGGGCTCAATGTCTCGGTAGGCCTCTCGGCCTTTGCCACTTTCGGCAAGTATGCACCCCATCGGGGAGGCTTCGCCCAGACCATCAGCGCCGCCTATCTCTCGCCCCTCACCAAAGATGGCAAGTTGTGGCTGGCCGGCGGTGGTTATTTCAACAACACCTTCTGGGGCAGCGATTCCTATCGCGATGTCGGTCTGTACGCCATGCTTGGCTATCGGTTCAACGACCATTGGGAGGCCTACGCCTACGGACAGCTCTCACTGGCGGACAATTACGGGCACTATTATTACGGCCGTCCCGGCTGTTATGGTTATGGCCGCTACGGCTATGGCTGCTCTCCCGTGGCCGCCTATTGGCCCGGCGGCATGGGCCTTATGGGCATTGGCGGCATGGGGGTGCCCGGTGCCAATGTCGTGGGAGCGGGCGTTATATATCATGTGAATAAGTCATTCTCCCTTGGGCTCAACGTAGAAGGCGTGTGGTATAACGACAATCACACGCCCCGGTACTTTGGCCAATACGACTATCCCGTGCCCCAACCTTAGTGCGTCAGCCTGAGCCTGAGCGAGTTGAGCACCACCGACACGCTCGAGAAGGCCATTAGGGCCGAGGCCCACATCGGTGTAATCTGGAAATCGATGCCGAAGAGGCGGAGTGCTCCGGCTGCCAAGGGGATGCAGACAATATTGTAGACGAAAGCCCAGAAGAGGTTTTCCCATATCATTCGCACCGTTTTTCTGCTCAGCGTCACAGCTTCGGGTATGCTCCGCAGGTCGTCGCCCATGAGTGTCACCTGTGCCACGTCCATGGCCACATCGGTGCCGCGCCCTATGGCCATGCCCACGTCGGCCAGTGCCAACGCCTGTGTGTCGTTGATGCCGTCGCCCACCATTGCCACCGTCTTGCCTTCGGCCTGAAGGCGTTTCACCATATTCTCTTTGTCCTGCGGCAGCACTTGGCTTCTATAGTGCCTGATGCCGGCTTTGTCGGCCCAGTAGCGGGCGGCCTCTTCCTTGTCGCCACTCATCATGTATATCTCTATTCCCTTTTTCTGCAACTCCTCCATCGCCTCCCGGGCGTATGGTTTGAGCGTTTCGCGCTGTTCCGGCGGTAGGTCGTCCGACTTGGTGAAGTCGACACTCCGGTTGGGCAGCGTGAGCGTGCCCGTCTTGTCAATCACCACGGCATCTACCTTGCGCAGCTGCTCCAGAGCCGAAGCGTCTTTGATGAGCACCTGCCGCTCAGCCGCTTTGCCTATGCCCACCATGAGTGCCGTGGGCGTGGCCAGTCCCATGGCGCAGGGGCAGGCTATCACCAGCACGGCCACTGCACTCATGACGGCCTGTGGCAGATAGGCATTGCCACCCGCGAGCCACCATGCGAGAAACGTGATGAGGGCGATGCTGCCCACCACCGGCACGAACACCAGTGCTGCTTTGTCCACCAACCGCTGCACAGGAGCTTTCGAACTTTGTGCCTCCTGCACCATGCGGATGATGTGCGCCAAAGCCGTCTCTTCACCTATCTGCAAAGCTCTCATGCGGAATTTGCCCTGACTGGGGATGGTCCCGGCCAGCACCTTGCTGCCTTGACGTTTCTCGGCCGGTGTGGGTTCGCCGGTAATCATGCTTTCATCCACGTAGGCTGCGTCGGGAGTCATGAAGCTTTCGGCCCATGTCACCTCCCCGTCGACCGGCACTTTCTCGCCCGCCCTCACTTCGAGCATGTCGCCTTTCTCTATCGTCGACAGGGGCACTTCCTCCACGCTGTCTCCATCCACGATGTGGGCCGTCTTGGGAGCCATGCCCATGAGTTGGCGTATGCTTGAAGCCGTGCCGTCTTTGGCTTTTTCTTCGAGCAGGCGGCCCGTGAGCACGAAGGTGATGATCATCACCGAAGCGTCAAAATAGGTGTGCCATTCGATGCTCCGGACTCCCCACACTGCATCGCCCCAAAATGTGTTGAAGGCACTGAAAAGGAAGGCTATCAGGGTGGAGAGGGCCACGAGTGTGTCCATGTTGGCGGTGAGGTGGGTGAGTTGTTTCCATGCCGAGACATAGAATTGCCTACCGCAATAGAGCATGTTGCACAAAGCAAGGATGAGCGACAGTTGGTTGGCCACGTGGCGGTCGGTGATGCCCGCCCAACCCATCGACACACTCATCACCAGCAGGGCAAACACCCATGAGAGCAACGTCTTGCGCCGCAGGAGGATGTACTCCCGCTTTTCTATTTCTTCCACCGAGCGGTCGGCTTCTATCACAAGGTCGTAGCCTATGCCGCTGATTTCCTTTTTCATCTGTTCAAGACTGATTTGGGTCGGGTCGAAGTCGACGAGTGCCGACCGTCCTGCCAGATTCACCGAAGCAGAACTGATGCCTTCAAGCGAATTGAGCTTGCGCTCCACATTGGCTGAGCAGGCCGAACAGGCCATGCCCACCACCGGTATTGTCTTTTTCATTGTTCCTTTGGTTTTATGTTGTTTCTTTGTCTTGGCTGTTGGGAAAGAGAAAGAGCGTCGCCCATTCGGCTCCCATCTACCATGCGTTGGCAAAGTTACGCATAAAATCCTAATCGGCAGTTATGTTATATGGATTAAAGTTATAAGTTTTAGCTCTCCACCCACCTAAGGGAGGCTTATCTTCCTGTAAACAGAGGAATGGAAAATCCCCCCTTTAGGGGTTGGAGGCTATTGTGTGTTATAGTTTTTTGACCTATAGCGTAAAACTTACTGAGATTGAGAAAAAGCCTTACATGGATTTTCTCTACGCCCGTTTTTCAAGCCAACTCCATCTGTCCCATTAGCCCTATTCGCTCCATCAATTTTCTCACTAAGCCCAAACGACTTTGCAAAACGGCCACACTTGGAAGCTCGTTTGGGCCGAATGAGAAAGCAAAAGAGCCTTTTATAGAAACCCATTCGGGCCGACTTGCTACTTACAGCCGGATGGAAAAGCCCCCTTTAGGGGGTTGGGGGGCTCTTGGGACTAAAAAAAGGGGAGCGCCTACGCGCTCCCCTTGCTACTGCAAAGATACTAAAAAAGTGGCCTGTTTGCAAATGCAGGGTGAAAAAGGCGGACAAAAATAGTTCTGCTGTCACCCGCTTTTCCTGAACTATGCAAACAGGTCGTTGAGGCCTTCGGCCATTGTGGGGTGGGTGAAAATCATGTCACGCACGTATGATGCCTTGATGTGGTGGTCGATAATGGGCTTGAAAAGGTTGATGATTTCGTGCGACTCGGCACAGAAGAGCGTCACCCCCAACACCTCGTCGGTGTCGGCATCGACGACAGCCTTGAGCAGTCCGTCGGTCTGTCCCAGCACCTTAGCCTTGGGGATGGCCATAGCCGGCATCTTCTTCGCTACGATGTTGAGTCCCTTCTCCCGCGCCTGCGTCTCGGTGAGTCCGATGTGGGAGAGGGGAGGGGTGGTGAACACGGCTGTGGCCACGGCCCCCCGGTTGTCGCGGGTTCGGCTGCCATTGCCGAAGAGCTGGCTGCTCACGATGCGGTAGTCGTCGAGCGAGATGTAGGTAAACTGCGGACTCCCTGCCACGTCGCCCATGGCCCAGATATGGGGTGCGGCGTGTAGCCGGTTGTCGGTGACGATAAATCCGCGTGCATCCACTTCCACGCCGGCCCGCTCAAGATGCAGCCGAGACGTGTTGGGTTGCCGGCCGATGCCCACAAGCACGGCATCGGCCTCGAAAGTTCCGACCGTAGTCACCACTGCGGTGTGCTCCGGGCCGTCCACAAAGCGCTCAGTGCGTGCTCCGAGGCGCACATCGATGCCTTTCCCGGTCAGCACGCGCAGCATTTCTTCGGCCACATCGCGGTCTTCGCGGGCCAGAAAAGTGTCGCTTGTTTCGAGAATGGTCACGTGGCTGCCAAATGCCTGATACATGCAGGCAAACTCGAGCGAGATGTAGCCTCCACCCACAATCACGAGCCGTGTGGGCCGTTGGGGCAGTGAGAGCATGGCTGTGCTGTCGTAGATGCGGTTGCCGTCGGCCCCCTCAATGTTGAGGCGGCGGGGCGACGCACCGGTGTTGATGAAGATGCGGTCGGCCTCGACGAGTTTTTCACCGTCGGCTCCCGTGAGCTTCACCGTGTGGGCATCCACAAATTCGGCAGTCGCATTGATGACATCCACACCCGTAAGGTCGGCCACTTTATGGTAGTTGGCTTCGCGCAGTTTGGTCGTGAGAGTCTCCTTGGCCTGCATGGCTTGCGAGAACACAGCCGCCTTGTCGGCTGTTCGGCTGCCCTGTTGCCCCTCAACGATGAGTTTCTTCGAGGGGATGCAGCCGATGTTGATACATGTCCCGCCATACATGCGGGCACTTTCTTCTGCCAGCACCACGCGTTCGCCGTGGCGGGCCAAGTCGGCAGCCAGTGTCTTGCCGGCTTTACCAAAACCGATAATCAGATTTGGGGTCTTTATTGTCTCCATGTGTTTGTTGATTGATGAATGATAATCTCTTTTGTCTTCCGATCCACAGGCCCTTACCCCCTAAGGGGGGCTTACCTTCCCGCGAGCAGGTGGATGGAAAAGTTCCTTTTAGGGGGTGTAGGTCTATTTGATAGGGATTCTCCCACTTATTATAGGCTTTTTCCTTTCCGTCTTTAGCATATTATGCGTACATTTGCATCGTGATTGGTTCTCGGCAACTGCCACGGCAGGCCGGTGACTTTATTTAATGGATATTCAACTTTTAAAAACCGACATATTATGAAATCTTCCAACAGACATCCGTTTTTTCTCTCCATTGTGGTGGCTTTGCTGTTGTTCACGGCACATACAGCCGCTGCGCAGTCGTCTTCCTCTGACTCCTATTCTGTGGTGAGGGGCAAGGCCTACTATCGGCAGACTCCGGTCGCCATGGTCGACATTCCTTCGTTTCGCATCCTCGGCCACGGTTATGCCGTCGACCGCTATCATGTGTATCTCAATGGTGAGGTGCTTGAGTTTGTGGATCCGTCTACTTTCCGGCTGACCGATGGCCCGTCGGCCCGCCGCCCCGGTGACTATCCGCGGTGGATGGACGACGAGTGTGAAGATTATGAGAGCCTTGACGGGCGGTTTGTTCGTCACAATCGTTATTTCAAGTCGTCCCACGATGTGTTCTATGGCGACCGTGTGGTGAGCGGAGCTTCCGCCTCATCGTTTGAAGACCTTGGCTGCGGTTATGCCAAGGATGCCTTCAATGTCTACTATCGCGGCCGTCGTGTGGATGGTGCTTCGGCCAATTCTTTCAAGGTGTTGGGCCGCGGCTATGGCGAAGATGCTTTCGACACCTATTATCAAGGCAAGCGCGTGGGGCGGTAGCCACAGGGTTACATGCTGCCGTTCCGGCGGTTGAGCCATAGGGCGAAAAACTTGTCGTAGACCTCGTAGGCCCCTTCTTCCAGAGTGACGAAATCCTTTTCGAGCAGACCTTTCAAGGCCGACTGCACCGAACTTGTGGAGGACAGGCGGTATTTTCGGATAAAGGCCGACGAGAGCACTGATTGTGCCTTGCCGGCCTTGCTGATGGCTATGAGCAGGCTTTTCTGTTTGGCAGGCAGTTGGTAGAGCAGTGACTGGTAGGCAAAACCGCTCTCGTCGAGGATGGCACGCAAGGCATCGGCCGTGCGCGAGGAAGTGACGGTTTCACCCTCGGCGGTCAGGGCGTAGAGCTTGTTCATCATGCGTTGCACATACCATGTGATGCCGTCGAAGCGTTCGTACACCTCCTGCACCACTTCCGAGGGCAGTTGCCGACGACCGAAGAGGCGGCAAGCAAACGCAGCGTATTTCTCCAATGGTATGGGAGAAAGCGACTTGATGGACGTGCTCTGGTAGAAGGGACGAGAGTGGCTCAGAAACATTTCGCTCATCATGTTGCGTTTGGAGCCGGCAAAGATGAAGGCGGCATTGTGGCAGTGTTGTACGTGGGTGCGGAGCAGGGCCTCCACATTGCCTTCGGGATAGGTGGCCACGGTTTGGAATTCGTCGATGGCCACAATGCAAGGGCGGTCGGCCGAATTGAGATAGCGGAATATCTCGTCGAGAGTGACATCGGGAGTCTGTATGTCGCCAATCTCCACGCTCCAAGAGGGGGTGCCATTGCTGTCGAAACTGACCGAAGAGCGCAGCGACCGCAGACAGTTGACAAATGCCTGTATCACCTTGGTGCCGTGAGGTTTGAGGGCATTGAGAATGCTCTTGCCCAGTTCCTGCACCATTTCTTCGATGTTCTTGGTGGCATAGAGGTCGATGAGGAAGGTGTAGTAACGGGCTTTCACCTCCGGGCGGTTGAAGGTGTGGAGTATGAGTCCCGTTTTGCCCACACGCCGTGGGGCGATGAGCGTCACGTTGTTGCCATTGCTCACTTCCCCGATAAGGTCGACCGTTTCCTGTTCACGGTCGCAGAAAAATTCGTCGGCCACGTAGCCGCGCAGTATAAATGGATTGTTGGTCATCTTTGTTTGCCGTCATTAAGTGGCATTGCAAAGATAATTATTATATCACAATAATGCGATCATAATAATTGCATTATAATAATCTTTAACCTTTTTATCATGAAGGGGCGGTCACGAAGCACTGCCTCCGCGCATTCTCCGTCTTGCTTTTTTACGCTGCTCCGTCTTATTTTTTATCTTTAAACGTTTTGTCGTGTCAAAATTTCGATTTTGACATATAGTTATTGATTATCAGGCGTTTAAGACTTATAAAAAAAGAGAATCTTCCGTTTTTCTTTGACACATTTTCGTTGTCGAACTGTTTTTTTGACGTTATTTTTTGACACGAATAGCGTTTTCTCCTAATTTTGTAGCGTTGTCACTGTGATTACGGCACTTCTTGTTTTTATAGTTAGGCGGCAAAGGAATGACGATTCATAACGAAAATAGAGAAAAGCTGCAGTTAATTAACCAAATATTGAAAAATATGGAAAGAAAACTACTAAACGACCAACAGCCTACTTTACGTCTGTCGACGGTGTGCTGTGCCATGCGCTCCTTGCGCGCAGTAGTCCTCCTACTCGCTTTGCTGACGGTGTCTGCCACGGCGAGCGCTTACGTGGTGGGCGAGTATTTCATTAAGGATCACATCACTTATCGTGTGATTGATGCCAGCGCATCTAATCCTAAGTTAGCTGTTTACAATGTAAAGGGCATATCAGGGACCGTGACGATTCCCGCCAAGGTTTTTGATGGAAAGGATGTTTATTTTACGGTAACGCAGATTGGAGGAGGAATCGATAACGATCCTATTAGGTGGGATGACACTGTTACCGGGGTAAACCTGCCCAACACAATTACAACGCTTTCTAATTATAGCTTTGCTTTTTCGGGTATCACTTCTTTGACAATTCCCGCCAGTGTAACCACTATCGGTCCTTGGGCAAATGTCTTGTTGGGAAGATGTTACAAATTAAAGGAAATTTTCGTAGCTTCGGGCAATCCTTCGTTTATTTCAGACGATGGTGTGCTTTATACTAAAGGGCATGAAGAATTGATATGTGTGCCTTTTAATAAGGATCTTTCTTCAACAGGCAATTGTCTTACAATTAACAATAACACAAAGAAAGTGCGTTTAGACGCTATGGGGAATACCCCGACATTGCAAAAGTTGGTTATCCCTGCATCGGTCAATGACATGTGTATGGATAGGTGGCCAACTTTTGCATACACCTCTACGTATCTGAAAGAAATTGAGGTAGATGCAAACAATTCGACTTATTGCAGTGTGGATGGCGTGCTGTATAGCAAAGATAAGACGCAATTGATCTATTATCCAGGTGGTAAAACGGATGCCACTTTCAAAGTTCCTGACGGGGTTAAGTCTATACCGTATGGGTTTTCCATTTCTTGGAATAAAAACCTTACATCGATAGACTTCAATCAAGTTGAGACATTGGGAGAATATGTTGTATCAGTTTGTAATTATTTGAAAGAAATCAATATTCCTAAGACCCTTACTTCTATTGGTGAGGGAGCGTTCAACTTATCCATTCGCCTTGAAAAGTGTATTGTAGATCCCGACAATCCCAATTATTGCTCGGATGCAGATGGCGTATTGTTTAATAAAGATAAAACCCAATTGCTGATTTATCCAACGGCACGCAGAGGGGAATACACAATTCCGAATAGTGTGACCAAAATAGGGAAACAAGCTTTTTTGTTAGCGAATATTACGACAATAACGATACCGGCAAAGGTTTCTGAAATAGGTTATGAGGCTTTCAGGCAAACCAAATTAAAAACGGTGTCGTTTGAGGAACCGTCGACGATTACCTCTTTGCGCGAAAGAGAATTTATGTGGTGTTACAGTCTGACAACGGTAACGTTGCCGAAGTCGTTGAAAACTTTAGGTAATGCTTTTAGCGGATGCACAAATTTGGAAACTGTGAATGTGCCCGACGGTTCACAGTTGGAAGAAATTCGTCCAAATGCTTTTGTTGCTTGTAGTAATCTGACAAACTTTAACTTCTTGGGCAACTGCAATCTGAAAACTATTGGGGGTAGCGCCTTTGCCGACATGACAAAGCTGAAAGAATTCAACTTCCCGGCCACAGTAACCAATATCGGCGCCAATGCCTTTGGTAACACTCCTTCTATGGCGAAAGTGACTTTCGACGATAACAGCACGGTGATCTCTTTCGGTGAGGGAGCATTCTCGAACAGCGGAATCAAGAGCATCAAGATACCGGCGAGTGTGAAATCCATCAATAAAGACGCTTTCAAGAACTGCAACGTGTTGGAGCGTGTGGATGTTCCTGCAGGCTGCACGAACATTCATCCCGAAGCCTTCAAGTTTGACACGAAGTTGGCAAATATCAATGTAGATGCTACCAACCCGAAATATTCCAGTGTGCAGGGCATCCTGCTGAACAAGAGCAAGAATGAGTTGCTCATCTTCCCTCCGGGCAAGGCTCGCACCGACTTCACGCTGCTGCCGCCATCCATCACCAAGATAGGCGACTACGCTTTCTATGAGGGCAGTGCGAACTTCACCAACATTGTCATTCCGGCTAAGGTGAACACTATTGGCATACGTGCCTTCGGACTGAATCCGGCCTTGAAGACAGTAACACTGCTCTGCGACAAGATGATACCGTCAACCAAGATAGACCAAGGCACCAACACGATGTCGTTTGATGACGGCACTGTGGCTTCCGACAAGGCTTCACAGCATATCACCGTTTATGTGCGCAAGAGCCTGTTGGCACAGTATCAGGCAGACCCGTTCTGGAAAAAGTTCACCCTGAAACCCTCGTTTACCGTCAATGCCGAGGGCACAACAAGCTCTACTGACGAATACATTCCCACTTCTGGCAATACGGTAGACTTCCTCTCTACCACAGCAGACGTTCAGACTTTTGTCTTGCCCAAGGAAGTGGTCTATAACAACCAGACTTATAAGGTGGGACTCATCGGTGACTATGCTTTTGAGAATGCCAATCCGAACATGAAGGAAGTGGTCGTGAAAGCTGATGTGGACTATATCGGTGCAATGGCTTTTGTGACGAAGACGAAGCGCGTGGCTGCCACCAATACCATCAGTCCCGAGAGCACATCCATCAAGCAAGTGGTCTTCACCGGAAACACTCCCGCCACAGAGCTTTCCAAGACTTACTTCTCACTCGATGCTCCGTTCAGCGAATTCTTCCGCGGTGCAACCGGTGTGGGCGCGTGCGAGCAGAATATCTACGTGAAGAAGTCAAAGCTCGATACCTATAAGGGTGTATGGACTGACTATGCCTCTGCCTTGGACTATAAGATTGCCGGCGACGGTGCGAAAGATTTCAAGGTGGCCACGAAATATGGCACGTTTGCCCGTGAGTTTGATGTAGACTTCTCCGACTATCAAGCCACCAAGATAGCTGCTTTTGTGGCAGGGACGGCCATCCTCAAGGGCGGCGGCGACTACGGCACAAGCACCTATCATGTACACATGACGAGTATCGACGAGAATGGCGGTGTGAACGGCAACTATGGTTATGTACCGGCCGGCACGGGTGTGCTGCTGAAGGTGCTCGGTCAAGGGGCCGCTACGCCTTCCGACTTCTACTATACCATCGGTGAACAGGATGACCGGACTTTCAGCATCGCCGACAACAAGATGGCCGGTGTAACCATCAACAGTCGGTCTGTTGCCGCATCGCCCACCTCGCCCGTCTATGTGATGCAGGGTGGGGTGTTCCTGCCGGCAAAAACGACCATTGCGAATTTCCCCGCCCACAAGGCGTATGCCAATTTGGGCACATTGCCTGCCGGTGCAAAGGTGATGTTTGCCTTTGACGATGGCACGATCACGGCTATTGACGGTGTTGCCGCCGATGAGGCTGTAGATCGCGATGCCTACTACAATCTCCAGGGCCAGCGCGTGGAAAGACCGCAGAAGGGCGTGTACATCCACGGAGGAAAGAAAGTAATCATCAAATAATGTGGAAACCATGGAAAAGAAACTATATATTCAGCCGGTTACCGAAGTGGTGACGGCGAAAAGTGAAGACCTGATGATTAGTGCCAGTCCGGGTGTTGGTGACAAGGACTACGACACCAATCGTCCGATAGATAGCAAGGCGGGCGACTTCTTCGACAGTGAAGGCTCAGACGAATTGCCACATTATAATCTGTGGGATGAGTAAAGTCGCTACGCCTGATAGGTAGAAAGCAGAAAGGGGGCTCTGCTGAAGCCCCCGATCTGTAGGGGTAGACATCTTTTGTGCCATGCCCCGGAAAAGTGAAATAGTATGATGTTTTCTGCCCTCCTCCTTTGGAGAGGAGTTGGCTGCAAAGAAATACCAAAGTGTTACGAGAGACAATGCTGCACGCGATGTGTCGTGTGTCTTTGCTTTGAGTATATTTTAACACTCTCTTCCCGTCCTTGCCGGAAAGCGTTCTGGCCGGGACGGGTCTTTTTTATTTGTCTGCATCATTTTCATGATCTGCAAGATAATTTTTTGGATTATTTCTTTTGATTATTCTTCTTTCTTATTATTTTTGCAGAAAACTTTGTTTATACGTGATGAGTTTCTTTAAAAACTATCTGTCTCTTGTGCCGGGCATCCTGATAATGTTCAGTCTGACTGCTTGTAACCGTCACAATAAAACCTTGCAGCGTATTGATGAATACTCGTTTAACCCGAAACAGGCAGAGGTGGTGAACCGCATGGTGGACAGTGTTTTTGCCCACAGTAGTCCGTCGGAAGAAGAGGCAGGACAGCTCTTACTCTCTAAAACTAAAGCACAGTTCTTTATGGCTTATTCCAATGCGAATTTCCCGAAAGGACTTGATTCGACCATCACCACAGCCGTGAATTTGTTGGAAAAACACGACAGCAAGAAACTTGTTGATGCCTACTATTGGCAGGGGATGGTGTTCAACCTCGGTTATGGGAAACCGGTGGAGGCTATGGTGGCACTGGAGAAGGCTCGGCTGATATTGCCCGATGACGATTCTGAATTTGAAGCAAGGCTTTATCAGCAGTTGGGGTCGGTTTATGAATTGTTGGGCAACCTTGACATGGCCATCAACTATATGCACCGTGTCGTCGCTCTTATGAACCAACGAAAAGATGATGTGGGATGTATTGTTTCCAATTACAATATTTACACGCTTTACCGGCAAGATGGTCAGAATGATAGTGCCGACTACTATATGCAAAAGGTCATACGCGACCGTGTAAAGTTCAAAGACAATCGGTTTGATCTCTTCAATGAGGGTGTTGGGAAATACTATTTTGAACATCACGATCTGAAGCGGGCCAAATACTATTTTGAGAATACGCCTTTGGCAGACGGACGATTGCCGGAAGCTCTGCTCGGACTTGCCCGTATCGCACGGATGGAATCTCGGGGGCAGGACGCGCTGCGGTATCTCCAGCGGTCGAAGGTGTTGGCTGATTCTTTGTTTCTGGATGGGAAAAGCTATCGTGCCATCATGCCCCAATATCTTAATAGCCTCGCACGCTATTATAGCGATTCCGGCGATGAGGAAAAAGAACTCGCCACCCGGCGCAGGGCCGATTCGCTGGAAGTGGTCGTGAGACGGCAAAATACACAGCAACTCAACAGAGCAGTCGTCATGGAGCGCGAATACCTTGCCCAACAGCTCGAATTGCAGCACCGCAAGCAGTCGCGTACTACTTTGGCACTTATTGCTGTAGTCGTTCTGGCGACGGCGACTTTCGTGTTTTCTATGGCCAGAAAATATATCCGTGCATCGCGCCAGCGGTTGGGGCGGATGCAGCAGAAGACCTATCGGCAGGCACACGAGATAGGCAAGCTCAAAGGACAGGTGAAGGAGATTTCCCAAAATCAGATAGATAAGGTTGTTGAAGGGAAGTCTGCTTTTGAAGTCATTGCAGCCGGTAGCACCACGATGAAGGGATGGAGCAAGGCCGAACTCGATAAGTATATCGCCTACGCTCGTTTTGTAGATTCCGATTACTTTGCAGAGCTTGATGAGAGACTTGCTGCCAAGCCCACCATTTTCTTCTACCTTAACAAGAAAGGGTATTCTGATAGTGAGATAGCACACATTATGGGCGTCTCCAATGGTAGCATCCGTACGATGCGCTACAATATCCGAAAGCAGGTGAAAGATTCAGGTGTGAACTAAATGTCTGTCTTGGCAAACAGTGCACATTTCTAAATGAGCGTATTGAGGGAAGTCAAACGGCATTCCATTTTCTACAGAAGAAAACAGCAAAGTCTGTATTTTTCCACCGGCAAACAGAGTGGGGGGATGGAACTTGTAGGGTAGGTGTTATATGTTCAACTTCCGCTGAATCACCTTGCTCAAGGCTTCCACTTTGCGGCTTTGCCGATGCAGGTCATCTCTCACAGCATTGATGTCATTGAAGAAACTGGCGAAAGCTGTCTGGATGGCGTTGGGCCGTCTCATGCTCTTGTCGGCAAAGGGGTTTACGACGATGCGGATACCTTTCTCCTCAAGATGGACATTGATGTCTTCACCCGTCATCACAGGGTCGCCGTCGTAGTGTATTACGCCCGGTTTGCTGCGGTGTATGTGCAGTTCTTTGCACTTGAAGGTCTTGATTTTGGAGTTCTTGTCAAGTGTCTTGTTGAACATGTCAAAACTCACCTGCGGTGCCTCTATCACGTCAAACGGTTCCATGATGATTACATCTATCAGTCCGTCGCTCATCGAGGCTTGTGGAGCGATATAGGCATTGTTACCATACTGCGAGGCGTTGGCACATGAAATGAGGAAAGCTTTGTATTGTCTGGATCCCGTTTCGTCCTCAATGGTGTAGGTTTCGGGCCGGTATTTGAGACCTTCGCGCAGGATGTTCTCGGCGTAGGAGATGGGGCCGCGCTTGCCGCTCTCGGCAAACTTCATGCTCACGAAAGCATCAAATCCCATGCCGCACGTGCAGAAGAAAGGGTAGCCGTTGATGACTCCATAGTCGAGGGCATGGATTTCGCAGGCATTAAGCACCTTGATGCACTTCTTGATATTCATCGGTAGAATGAGATGGCGTGCCAATCCGTTGCCCGATCCGCATGGAATGATGCCCAAAGCCGTGCGTGAGTGTACGATGCCTCGTGCCACCTCGTTCACGGTTCCGTCACCGCCAATGGCCACCACAATGTCGGTGTTGTCGTTTTTGGCCCTTTCAGCTAGCTCGGTTGCATGTCCGGCCCTTTCGGTCATCACCAAATCGTAGTCGAAAAGACCGGTGTCGAGCGTGGAAGCTATCTGTTCCGGGATTCCCGCCTTGCTTGACGTTCCCGAAATAGGGTTCATGATGAAAAGCACTTTCTTCTTCATGGGAGGACTCAATGATTGTTTTGCAAATTTAATCATTTTCGTTTGGATAATGATTGTTATCGTATAAAAAAAGCAAGTGGAGGGAAGTTTCTGTGAAAAAAATATGTTTTATAACTTCTTTTTTGTATCTTTGCAGCCAAATTCAAGGTAAACAAATAAAAGTACACCTATTAATAATGGGACAGTTACAAGACAGATATAAGAATTACCGGGAGCCGCAGAAATTTATGGAAGCCGGTGTGTATCCCTATTTCCGTGCCATCACGAGCAAGCAGGGGACGGAAGTGGAAATGGAAGGACACAGGGTTCTCATGTTCGGCTCTAACGCCTATACCGGCCTGACCGGCGACGAAAGAGTGATTGCGGCCGCTCATAAAGCACTTGACAAATATGGTTCGGGATGTGCTGGAAGCCGTTTCCTCAATGGCACGTTGGACATCCACGTGCAGCTGGAAAAGGAACTTGCCGAATTTGAGGGCAAGGATGAAGCGCTCTGTTTCTCAACGGGTTTCTCCGTCAACCAGGGAGTTTTGGCCATGGTGGTGGGGAAGGGTGACTATATCATCTGTGACGACCGCGACCATGCAAGTATCGTTGATGGCCGGCGACTATCTTTTGCCCGCCAGTTGCACTATAAGCACAATGACATGGAAGACTTGGAGCGTGTGCTTGAAGGACTTCCCCGTGAGGCAGTGAAACTGATTGTCGTCGACGGCGTGTTCTCTATGGAGGGCGATCTGGCCAAACTGCCTGAAATTGTGGCCCTCAAACATAAGTATAACTGTTCGATCATGGTCGATGAAGCTCATGGTATCGGTGTGTTCGGCAGACAAGGGCGTGGCGTATGCGACCACTTCGGACTCACCGACGAGGTAGATCTCATTATGGGTACATTCTCCAAGAGTCTTGCCTCTATCGGTGGTTTCATTGCCGGTGACAAGGATACAATCAATTATCTGCGCCACACTTGCCGTACTTACATCTTCAGTGCCAGTGACACACCGGCCGCTACGGCTGCCGCTATGGAGGCTTTGCATATCATACAGCAGGAACCTGAACGCCTTGAGCATCTGTGGGCTGTGACGCGCTATGCGCTGAAACGTTTCCGCGAAGAGGGTTTCGAGATTGGTGATACGGAGAGTCCGATTATCCCACTCTATGTGCATGATGTGGACAAGACATTTATGGTGACGAAACTCGCTTTCGAAAACGGAGTGTTCATCAATCCTGTCATACCTCCGGCTTGTGCTCCTCAAGACACGCTCGTGCGTTTCGCCCTCATGGCCACGCATACAGAAGAGCAAGTGGAACATGGAGTGCAGGTGCTCAAGAAGATATTTGTAGATTTGGGTATCATCAAATAGTGGTGACCTGCTTCTGCTATGGTGTATGACATGCATGATGGCGTAACAGACAAAGTAGGGAAGATATTATTCCAACGATAAACAGCCACACCGCCAATCCGAGAGAGATTGGCGGTGTTGCTGTTTTATTTTGATGCAGCAAACTCTGCTTTTCGTGGGGTGTCGTAATCTAACCTAAATATTTCATCAGTATTTTTACATTGCCTGATTCGCGCAATTTGGTGATGCTCTTTTCGCGGATTTGTCTCACTCGTTCACGGGTGAGTCCAAGTTGGTCGCCTATTTCTTCGAGCCCTTTCTCCTGACAGCCGATGCCGAAGCATTCGCGGATAATGATTTGTTCGCGCTCTTTCAGTACACGGTCAAGCACACTGTTCAGTTCCATGGCCATGCTGTCGTGATCCACCTGCCGGTCGGTGCGACTGTCGTCACTGCCGGCCATCACATCTACCATCGAATTGTCTTCCCCCTCTTGAAAAGGTGCATCAATGCTCACGTGATGGCCGTCAGCCATCATACTTTGCTGTATCTTTTCTTCGTCGATATGTGTGCGGTCACTCAGCTCTTGTACGCTTGGCCGACGATGATGCTCCTGTTCGAAGCGGTTTATCTCGTGATTCACCTTATTGAGTGATCCTACTTGATTGAGAGGCAACCGCACAATGCGACTCTGTTCGGCGATGGCTTGCAGAATACTCTGTCTAATCCACCACACGGCGTAGGAAATAAACTTGAAACCGCGGGTCTCATCAAATTTCTCGGCAGCTTTTATCAATCCAATGTTGCCTTCGTCGATGAGGTCGGTGAGCGTGAGGCCTTGATGCTGATATTGCTTGGCCACCGACACCACAAAGCGCAGATTGGCCGTCACCAGCTTTTCTTTCGCGCGTTCGGCATCTCGCCCCCCACGCTTGATAGCTTGAGCCAGTTCTATTTCTTCCTCGATGGTAACCATAGGCGCACGACCTATCTCCACCAGATACTTGTCCAATGCTTCACTTGCCCGGTTGGTGATACTCTTCTGTATCTTCAGTTGTCTCATACGTCGTCAGCCCGATGTTTATATGATAAGTGATTGATTATCAGCTTCCTAAAATGAAATAATGAGGAAGCACTGCAAATATAGTAAAAATAAGGACACGTTGTTCGTGTTTAACAATAATTATAGTTAAACTTGCTTAAAACAAAAAGCGATGGTACATGTAATTCGATTGCTTGTACCATCGCCTTTGTCATTGGGTAGAGCGGGTGAACGTATTAAATTCGGCTTCGTAGCCGTTGAATACATTTACATCCACTTCGCCGTGTATGCCCCTTACGCGACCATCCGGACTGAGTTGCCAGAAGCGCATACGCACATCTGGCTTGTATTCCCCATAGCGGGCTATCCACACCTCATAGTCTCTTTTCACGTCGGGTGCCAAATCAAGGTAGCGGTTCACAAACATCTGACTGATGTAGAGGATGGGGCGCACGCCCGTTTTCCGCTTCACAACTTTCAGCCAAGCTCTCACTTCCCGCCAAAGCACGGCTGCTCCTCCCATCCCCTTGATTTGCCTTGGCGAAGGTTCCACATCAAGCACCGGTGGGAGGTCGCCTTTTCTTATCCGTGCATGGCGGAGGAAAAAGGCGGCTTGTGCCGCTCCTCCCGTTCGGATGGAAAAGAAATGATAGGCGCCGACATGCAGACCGGAAGCACGGGCGGCCCTATGGTCGGCCGCATAGTATGTATTGTGGACAGTGGTTCCCTCCGTACACTTGATGTAGCAGAAGCTCACACGGTAGTTCACCCCTCCCTTGGTGCGTTTGCGGCTGATGCCTCCCAAGTGAGTGATGCGCAGTTTGTCCCAGTGTATGGGGTAGCGTTTGCGCCCTTTCTCGTGTTGATATTTGGATATGTCGATGCCATAGATGCGCTCCGAGGTGTGGAGCACCCTCTCCCCACGGAACAGGTCGTTGCGCCATTCGCCCACCCGCATGGCTTGGGTGTTGCTCAGGCTGAATCCGAAGCCGTTTCGTCGGCCTGCTTTCCAATGCCCTTCAAAATAGGTTCCGTCATTGCCTATGTGTACTCCGTGTCCTTCTGGTCGAAAGAGCTTGTCCACACTGCCTATGTAGACACCTGCCGAATCCGGACGGTGGCACCATGTGATGGGCCGTCTGATGTTGTGTCCGGCAAGTCGGGCTATGTGGGCAGCGACACTTTTAGGATAACTGGTCACCCCGTCGGGTTTCTGCCGGCCCTCTGTCTGCAAAATCAGGCAATGGTCATCCCGCAGTGTGTCTGTCACCGTGCAGGCCTCCCACTTTTCAGTTGTCTTCTTGCCGGGAAGTGCCACCCGATAGTCGGTGTGGTAGGTGATGGCCACTCGGTCGGTTGGTTTCACACATTGCAAGGTGTCGAGCAGGTGTCGCAACGAGTCGAGCCGCTTGCGTTCTTGGAAAGAAAAGCGGGAAATGGTCTCGTAACCCTCATCGATAACCGAGTGTACGCGTCGGTAGTAGGCCAATTCATCTACCTTGAAGCTAAGATGCCTGATGTCTTTTTTCAGCGAATCGATTTTCTGTGCGAGCACCTCTCTTATATCGCGCCCTGCGTATCGGTGGGCATTCAGGCTGTCATCGACTGAGACAGTGAGCCGCCCCTCACAAGAGGGGACAAGTGCCAGCCGGTCGGTCCATACGGCGGCAAGCCTACTGTGGTCGGTTCCGAAGCGCAGCAGGGGCTGTTCGTCCACTTCCAGTTGGTAGTAGCCGGTGCGCATCACCTGTGTCATGGCCCTTTGAATGCCGGCTTTAGAAGCTGTGTGGCAGTAAAGTGCCCAACCGATAAGTCCCGCCACCGTGGCGGCTGCCACTATGGCAAGGGCCGTTCGTGCGGGGCGGGAACGATGTGTGTTGAATGGTCGAATCATTCAGTCGTTAAATCTTGTCGAGCGCTTGTCTAAGGTCATTGATAATGTCGTCGATGTCTTCGAGACCTACCGATAGTCGGATAAGGTCGGGTGCGATGCCGGCTTGGCGCAGTTGTTCTTCGCTCAACTGCCGGTGGGTGTGGCTGGCGGGGTGGAGCACACAGGTGCGTGCATCGGCCACGTGAGTCACAATATTAATCATCTCCAACGAGTCCATAAACCGGATGGCCGTCTCGCGGTCGCCTTTCAGTCCGAAGGCCATCACGCCACACGACCCTTGGGGAAGATATTTTTGGGCACGGGCATGGTTGGCGTCACCCTCCAAACCGCTGTAGTGTACCCATGCCACCCGAGGGTCGGCTGCCAGAAACTCGGCCACAGCCTGTGCATTCTCGCAGTGTCGGGCCATGCGCAGGTGGAGTGTCTGCAGGCCGAGGTTGAGGATAAATGAGTTCATGGGAGCGGGAATAGATCCCAAGTCGCGCATGAGTTGTGCCACGAGTTTGGTGATGTACCCCAATTTCCCGAAGTTTTTGACGTATGTGAGTCCGTGGTAGCTCTCGTCCGGAGTGCAGAGTCCGGGATATTTGTCCGCATGGGCCATCCAGTCGAACTTACCGCTGTCCACCACCACACCGCCTACTTGTGAGGCCGTGCCGTCCATATACTTGGTGGTGCTGTGGGTCACGATGTCGGCTCCCCATTCAAAGGGGCGGCAGTTGATGGGTGTGGCAAAGGTGTTGTCCACGATGAGGGGTACACCATTGCGGTGGGCAATGTGTGCAAACTTCTCGATGTCGAGCACCGCACAGCCGGGATTGGAGATTGTTTCACCGAAAAGGGCCTTGGTGTTGGGACGGAAGGCACGCTGTATTTCCTCCTCGTCGGCCTCGGGGTTGACGAAAGTACACTCGATGCCGAGTTTCTTCATGGTCACGCCGAAGAGGTTGAATGTGCCACCGTAGATTTCTGTGGAGGCCACAATGTGGTCGCCGGCCTCACAGATGTTGAACACGGCATAGAAGTTGGCTGCTTGTCCGCTGCTCGTGAGCATGGCACCGACTCCACCTTCGAGCTGCGCTATCTTGAGAGCCACGGCATCATTGGTGGGATTTTGCAGGCGGGTGTAGAAGTAGCCTTCTTTCTTCAAGTCGAAAAGCATGGCCATTTCTTCACTATTGTCATACTTGAATGTGGTGCTTTGGATGATGGGCACCTCGATCGGTTCCCCGTTTTTAGGCTTGTAGCCACCCTGTACGCAGAGCGTCGCCGGTTTCAGTTGCTTTGTCATATTCTGTCTGTTGTGATTGTTGAATACTTGATTGCAAAGGTAGACATTTTTACTTGAAAACGTTCGGGCGGCTTCCTAAACTTCACATATTTTCAGCCCTTATAGACGATTTGTTTGTTGATACCGGCTATTTTTACTACTTTTGTAGAAAAAGAGACGAGAATATCAATTCTGTTGACGATGAAACGACTATTCCTTATGTTCGCTATGACGGTCGTGACTGCCACGCTTGCTGCACAAACCGGCAATATACTCACCGACCGCATCATTGAACAACTCCATCTATATCCGCAGGAGAAGACCTATATCCATGCCGATGCTGCCGATTATGCACCCGGTGACCGGGTGTGGCTGAAAGTCTATGTGGTGAAAGCCTTGAGCCACGAGCCGGTCGATGAGAGCCGTTACGCCTATGTGGAGTTGCTCGCCCCGGCCGGCAACTTGGTCACCCGCATCCGCATCATGGGGCGTGAAGGACTTTATGCCGGTTATGTGGACATCCCTTCTTCAGCAGTTGCCGGTCGCTACCGTTTGCGGTCGTACACCCGTTTGTCGGCGGCCCTTCCCCGTTATGACAGTTGGATTCCGCTTTATATAGGTGGTCGGAAAGGCAGCGACCGCCATACCGACTCAACCTTTGCCGATACGACGTCACTCTCGGATGCTGATACCGCCGGGGCATTGACTTATGAACGGCGTGACCATCGCATCATTGTGAGAACTTCCCTTCCCGGCGACTCCCTTTTCCTTATGGCCCATTGCCGGGCCTATCCTTTCTTCCTGGGTCCTATTGCGGCCCAAAGACCTGTCTCCTTGCTGCGCGATTCCATTCCGCAAGGTGTCGTGTCGCTGCTGTTGGTTGGCCCTCACGGCCATATCCTTGCCGAGCGGTTGTTGCTTTCGGCCAACGACCGTGAGCGTTTGCGCCTTCATGTTGTGAGGCAGGAGGCCACCGCAACTTCTGCCGACAGTGTGGTGCTCCGCTTGCAGGCCGTTGGTTTGCATGAAGGGGAGCGTGCCGACATCTCCGTCTCGGTCACCTCGTCGGTTGTGGCACGCCGGCATCGGCCTTCCTCAATATTGGCACACCTCTTTTTAAGTACTGATGTGGCGGGTGGACTCGAAGCCCCCGAAAACTATTACGAGCATCTTCCGCTGGCCGACCGTCTGCTCGCTTCCGGCCATTGGAGTCGTTACGACTTTTCGCGCGTGTTTTCCGGCCATTTTGTCAAAGTGCCTGTGACGGTTGAGTCTTCCCAGACCATCACCGGGCGTGTGCGCAGTTTTCTCCGCCATCGGGCTGTGCCCAATGCGCCGGTGAGTTTGATCTCTCCGCAGATAGGCATTGCAGCTTCCACTGTTTCCGATGCCCAAGGCTGTTTTTCTTTTTCCGGCATGGACTTCCCCGAGGGCACGGAATATGTGCTTCGGGCGGTCAAGCCCGAAGGTAGTGAACTCGTCGAACTGGTGGTAGACGAGCCCGACTATCCGCCTTTCAATGCCCCGGTGGGCAAAATGGGTGAGGAGGAGGCCGAGGAGATACCGTCCGATGCCCCACAGTCTGCGGCAGTCGACGATGGCATCATGCTCGACGATGTGGAGGTGGTCACCCGCCGGCTCAGTTCGCAGAGCCGCAGCGATGCATACGCCCGTGCTGCCGACTTCTCTTTCGGTCAAAAAGAAATCCGCGAGATCGATGCCACCTGTCTTCACGAATTGTTGCGTAGAGTGCCGGGAGTGTTTGTGCGCGAGAACAAATGTTATATTCGGGCCACCACAACCATCTATGGCGACAATCCGGCGGCTATCGTGCTCGACGGTGTTTTTCTTGAAAATGATTACGACCTCGACATCATCCGGATGCAGGATGTGGCCCGCGTGGATGTTTTCAAGACCGGCACTACCGCCATTTGGGGCACGCGTGGGGGCAGTGGGGTGATTTCCATCACGACCAAGACCGGCAATTACACCTCCCAGGCTGCCGAACATCTCAACCAGAAGAAGATAGTTCCGTTGGGCTATCAGAAACCTGTGAAATTTTCAGCCGGCCTCGGCATCAGGAAAACGCTTTATTGGAATCCCAATGTCGTGAGTGACAGGCTCTCTTTCAGTCTTGGCAACACCTCGGGACCCTGCCGCATGGTGGTGGAGGGGGTGACAAGCGAAGGGCGTCTGATACATGAGGAAGTGACGCTCGATGCCCGGCGTGATGCTAAATAACCTTTACAAAAACGCCCTCGTGAAGATTCTTCAAATAGAGAGGAAAACCGGTGCCGAGAGGGTGAAAAAGCACACCGATTTTCCCATTTGGGTTTTTCGGGCCTGTGAAAGGGCCACACTTAGAAGCCAAAAGGGCCCCGGTTGCATCGCAACCGGGGCCCTTTTGCAAGCTCTTTTGGGCTTCTTCAAGCCTATTTATGGGCTTTGAAATGTGTTAATAATATTCAAACAGTTGATTGTCAGCAGTTTAAAAACATTGCTCAAAATCGCTTATTTTCGTCCATCCGGTTGCTTGTTGGAAATATCGCACGTACGGAGGCCGAAAAACAACAAATGGTTTGACAAAATCAACCGGTCGCTTATTTGCCGAATGGGAAAAGTCCGTAGAGCTCGGCATCTATCTGGTCGGTGATTTTCTTGAAATCCCGCACGTCGTTCTCAAAATTCACCGTGTCACCATCCACGATGATGAGTTGGCCCTTGTAGTCCTTGATCCAATTTTCATATCGCTGATTGAGCCCGTTGAGGTAGTCAATGCGGATAGACTTTTCAAACTCGCGACCGCGCTTCTGTATGTGCCCGACGAGGGTGGGGATAGACGAACGGATATAAATCATCAGGTCGGGCAGTTTCACGAGCGAAATCATCAGTTCGAAGAGATCACTGTAGTTGGCGAAGTCGCGGTCGCTCATCATGCCCATTTCATGGAGATTGGGGGCGAAGATGCGGGCATCCTCAAAGATGGTGCGGTCTTGAATCACGGTGTCGTTGCGTCGTGAAATCTCCACAACATCGCGAAATCTCTTGTTGAGAAAGTAGATTTGCAGATTGAACGACCATCGGTTCATATCCTTATAGTAATCCTCCAGGTAAGGGTTGTTGTCTACCGGCTCAAACTGCGGATCCCATCCGTAGCGTTTGGCGAGCATCTTGGTGAGCGTAGTCTTTCCGCTACCGATATTTCCTGCTATAGCTATGTGCATAAGATTATGGTTGTTTTTTGTTTTTGCTTGTCAGAACAGCCCGAAGAGCTGTGCGTCTATACGGTCGATGATGGTTCCAAAGTCTTTGGGATTGTGTTGGAAATCCATGTTGTCCACATCCACTACGAGCAGCTTTCCATCATATTTATGGTAGAGAAAATCCTCATATCGCTCATTGAGTCCTTCGAGATATTCGATGGGGATTTTCTGTTCATAGTCGCGGCCGCGCCGTTGTATGTTTTGTACCAAATGGGGAACCGAAGCTCTGAGGTAAATCATCAATTCGGGATATTTCACCACCTCAAGCATGTCTTCAAACAGCTCCATATAGGTTTCGAAGTCGCGGTCGGACAGATTGCCCTGCTCCTTGTTGTTGGCCACAAACACGTAGACCCCTTCGTATATCGAGCGGTCTTGTATCACTGTGTGGTCGGTTTTGGCTATTTTGAGCAAATCCTTAAACCGCTCTTTCAGGAAGAATACCTCCATGTTGAACGACCAGCGCGGAATGTCCCTGTAATAGTCTTCAAGGTAGGGGTTGAAATCCACTTGCTCAAATCTCGGTTCCCACCCGTAGTGGCGGGCCAGAAGCGTGGTGAGTGTGGTTTTTCCGCTACCGATATTTCCTGCTATGGCTATGTGCATGACGTTGTTGTTTCGTTATGGTCCCTCTTTGTCAAATTGCTGCAAAGGTAGTAAATTTCCACCGAAGTCCGTGCATAACCTTTATATAATTTTGAGGGGAAAGGTAGGGAAGTGCTTTCAGCTTTCAAGTGTGGCTCTTTCACAAACTCAAAAAGCTCAAATAAGAAAGGCGGAAAGCTTTTCCGGTGGTTTAAGGCTAATCTCCCATTCCGGTCGGAGAATTTAAGTGAATGTGTTTTTGTTAATTTTATTCGCCATCATCCGGTGTCAGAGTTTGACGGAGGAAATGTCCACCAGATTGTTGACGATGGCATAAATGGTCAAACCGGCGGGAGAATGTATTTGCAACTTCTTGGCAATGTTGCGGCGATGGGTGATGACGGTATTGATGGATATGCACAGATGGTCAGCGATTTCCTTGTTGGTCATTCCCTGCACCAAGCTCACGATGACATCTTTCTCCCTGTCGCTCAACATGTCTTCGGCATTGGGATTTTGATTGATCATGTTGGAGATTTTCACGCTGACATCATTTTGCTTCGACTTGGCCTCCAAACGCCTGATTACCGGTATAAAGATGTGATCCTCCACCTGGGCGTGCATGTTCAGCCAGTCTTCATTATTATAAATATTGTATAGCGTGGCACTCAACTGATTGTTGTGAAGGCCGTCGGAAGGAAGATACTTGATGATGATGTTTCTCAATTCCCTCACCTTTTGGTCGGTCTGGCCGTGGTGCTTGGAGAAAGTTTCAATGTCGTAGGTGGAAGAGACTTCTCCATCCAACAGGCGCTGCACGTATGGGAAAACCATCTTCTCTTCATACTTCATGTGATTGGTGATGCTATGGGCATACTCGTCGTAGAGGCGGAGGATGAGACGTGCGAGATTATCATTCTCGTCTAACGCCGCCACCAACTGCTTGCGGATGAACGGCAACTGGAAGTCGAGATAATATTCATGCGATGCCCGAAGATACTGAAGCAGTGTGGGGATAGATAACTTGTCAGAGTCATTAAGATCGCGAAAGCCGTTGGTGGTGAAGTTTACCACGGCCAAAAAAGTATAAGTGTCGACATTCTGCTCCTCACAAACCTCCCGGACAGTCTTGTCGCCAAAACCAAGATTGATGCCAAAACACCCAAGATTCTGGAGAATATTGTAGTTGTCGCTTATGATGGAGATCATCTGATCGTCCGCCTCATACATTTTTTGATTTTTCATCTCTCACATTAAAATGGCGTCATCACACTGCAAAAAACAGTGTTTTGACAAATTCACAACGTTGCGGATGCAAAAATAATCATTATTTACGAAATACACAATCATCATTTATAGGTATTTTATCACAAGACGCAAAAAGTTTTTTTATTCTTTCATTCTCTTGCCATCTTCTTGTGGAAAGCATGAAACAATAAGAGATTTTTAGCCTCGATTTCTTAAAATATATTCTTTGCAACGTTATAAAGTTAATAAATCTTAACGGGGGGGGGTAAATTTGTTAAAAGTGATAGAATCTAAAAATAAAAACTACCTTTGCAATCGATTAAGCCAATGAGAAGCTGACATTGTACCGATATGCAATGCGTGTTAAAATTGAAGGAACCGGCGACAAGCGTGCAACGCGTATGAGAGAGGGTTAAAATTGAGGAATCATTTGATAGGCACAACACCCGAAAATAACAACTCATGATGTTGAGACATTAGACGACTGCTCACATATATCATATAGACGACAAAGTTTAGCTTTTCTAAGAACTGATAAGAACAAGAACCTCTGTAGGCCTTTCGGCCTCAAAGCCTGGAGATGGAGCATTGGAGCAGACGACTCCAACTCGTCTCCACGGCTTTCGGTTAAATTCCGGCATATTCCCGCACGGTCAAAACCGTGCAGGGGCATGATTTCTAAGAACAATATCAACTTTTAATTAAATAAGAAAACATGAGACGATTATTTTTGTTTGCATTGTGCCTGCTGGCCGTAGGGTTGGCAAAGGCAAAGCTACAGGTGTCTACGGAGAGTGACGGCACCGTGGTGTTGACGCTTGAAGCAACGGGAGACTTGGGAAGAGAGTTTACTTTTAATAACAGTAATTATTCTCTCGATCCGTCTGCAACGATTTCTCCTTACCTCACTGCCACGAAAATTAAAATCGTGACCAAAAATGGAGCCAAGATGAACGAGAGCGATTTCAAAGGACTTTGTGGTATCTCTGATGAGAAAGACAACTTTAAGCAACTTGCCACGCTCGACATGGAAAATGCCGATGTGGAGAGCACGAATGATTATGGCTATTGGGGAACCATGATGAAATGGATTGACCCACTCAAGAAATATACCTTTCCCAAATTGGCCACTCATATCCCTGCTGCCATCTTTTCGAGTGCCAGCGTTCAAAAAATAGAGGAGGTAATCATTCCTGATAATTTGGAACGCACAGTCGACATCGGTCAACAAGCTTTTAGCGGTTGCAGTGCGCTCAGAAAAGTTTATATCGGTGGTAAAGCCGGACAGATAGGCAGCATGTGTTTCAATAACTGCACGGCATTGACCACCGTCGATTTCGGTTATGGCTCCACCAATCTGAATATTGGCACGCAAGCTTTCTATGGCTGTTCGTCACTCACAAAAATAGTTCTGCCCGAAGGGCTTAAAGAAATCGGGCCCGGTGCTTTTTCCACTTCGGCTATCCGTTCTATTCGCCTCCCGAACTCGTTGGAGTATATTCGTGCTACAGCCTTCAACTGCGAATTTCTTGAGAGTATCACCATTCCGGAAAATGTGAAGCTGATAGAGCGGACGGCTTTCCAAAACAACAAGCATTTGAAAGATGTCTATGTCTTGGGAGAGAATACAGAAGCCCAAGAGCAGGCTTTTGAGCCTCTTGTGACCTATTCTTATACATACTCTGGTGCAGGAAACGGAGAAATTGTTAATCCCAGAGAAAAGTTTGCAAGCAGAGATGGAAGAAATTCCATTACCATTTTTCACTATCCAGAAAAGGCTAAAGATAAGTATGTTAATCCACACACACGCACTTTAGGTACACCGGGCAACACGGCTGTCTATGCACAAGACTCTTATGGCAATAAATTTCCCACATTCGATGATGGAAAATACAATGCCAACCAAGGTGACTATGCCGGTTGGAACAACTTCATGATTTCCGCCAAGACTCGTTCTGACGAAATCTGGGAGGACACGACCCGTGTTCGCGACAAATGGTATAGCATGTGCGTGCCTTTCGACATGACAGAAGAACAACTGCAAAGTGCATACGGTGCAACGGTTGAGGTAGTGGAGTTTTCCAGCGTAGATGTGGAGGAAATCGCAGCTACCCGCGACAAATATATCACATTGAATTTTAAGCGACCTGTCACTTCAACCAAAGCTCACCATCCTTATATGATTCATCCGGGCATCCACTCCGGCACTCTGAAAGGTGTAAAGGTGACTATCGTTGGTGTAGAGAAGAAACCTGAGACACAGACAAACCTCGATGGCGAGAAGACTGTCATCACCTCCACTGACGGAATACAATACACCTTCATTGGCAATTATGCCAAAAACAAGGGGCTTCAGCAATATTCCTACTTCTACTACTCCGGCGATGACGAAACACAGTGGAAGAATGGTTTCTACAAATGGACAAGCGCGACAGGCGGGACTTGGACTCCTTACACAGCCTGCATCCTGCTCAGTAAGGATAATGGCGCGCAAGCAAAGCCCAAGATGATGTTCTATGAAACTCCCGACAACACTGTGACTTCTATAGAAACCTTGCCTATGACAACAGTTCCACAGAACTGCAAATTTACCGGTAATGTGATGAATCTTAACGGACAAGTAGTGCGAACAGGCAGCATGAGTCTTACCGGACTGTCGAATGGCATCTACATTGTGAATGGAAAGAAAATAGTAGTACGTTAAACAAATAGAGTGATAATGAAAAAAGAATATATAGCCCCCGTGGCAGAAACCATGTCGATACTTGTAGAGAAGTTCATCTGCCAAAGTACAACGACCGACAAATCGAGCCTTGGCACTGCCGGTGGCCCTAATGAACAGAAACAAGATGACATTCCCAATGCCGGCCAAGGCTTTGGCCCCAATATCTCCGGTGCCAAAAGCAACAATATATGGTCGGACTGGGATGACTAATAAATGTTTTCGAAATGGATTCGTGAGAATCGTAGCATTTGAGATTTGATTTATACTTAATTTGTCAAGCCGGAGCGTGTCGCGAGATACACTCCGGTTTCTTATCCCGAACTGGCGTATAGATGTTTTTCTTCGTAATCAATATTGCCATTGGTTTCTATTGATTGTGCAATACTTTCAAGGCTTTGTATATCCTTTGAGTAAGAACACCCGATTCTGTCTATTAGAGATTTATAGGCTTCGTACATGAAGTCTATTTCTGCTTCTTATATTGATTCCTCCTTTTACTATCATAATTCCAAAAATAAAACGTGGAGCATTTCTTCTCACTCGTTCCACGTGTAGAGACTCTGGCTTCGCCCAATTTGTCGAAACGAGCAACGCCGAAAGCCCCACGCCAGTGTAAGTACATAGGTAACATTTTTACCTTGGAAACTGCATTACTTGACTGACAAAATGTAATTTTGAGGTCTGATTTAACGTTATTAAATATAAGTATGTCAAAGAAATCCATTTTTATGTGATTTTTCTTACTGAAAAGTTTGTATTATCAATGATTATTCGTATCTTTGCAGTGTCAGTTCCCACCAAGCCTCTCAACGATGCTCAAATGCGTGGGGCTTTTTTGTATATATACGTTTACTCTCATAATACGCTAATGGAAAGATTACCGCACTTCATGAAACACTATATGACAGAGGGTGACTTGGTAGCTCTGTTGGAAAGTCGTGGACTTGTTGTTTCTGACGAAGCCAAAGCGGTACGGTATTTGGAGAGCATTGGGTACTATCGTCTTTCTGCCTATATGTATCCTTTCTTGAAAATCCCAAAGGAATCTCATCAGTATAAAGAAGGAACAACTTTTCAGCAAGTGTTGAATCTATATCGCTTCGACAAAAAGTTGCGCATACTTCTTCTCAATGAGATTGAGAAAGTTGAGATAGCCATTCGTCGTGCCATTATGAATATTCCTGCGCAGATGACAGGGGATATTTATTGGCTGACTAATTCTGTTCACTTTGCCAACCAAAGAACTTTTCAAGACACGAAGAACACCATTGACAGGGAATATGCAAAATCAACAGAGGAGTTTATCAAGCATTTCAAAAACAGCTATTGTGAACCATATCCTCCATCATGGATTTTAGGCGAGTTGCTGACAATGGGCAATGTGAATATGGTTTACCGTAATCTGAAAATGGACAAGATACGTAAACGCATCTCACATTACTTCGGGTTGCAGCCAATCGTCTTGGAATCTTGGATAACATCTTTGACATTGTTGAGAAATGCCTGTTGCCACCATTCAAGAGTGTGGAACAAGATAAGTTCTATCATGCCTGTATCTCCAAGAAGGATTGCCCATTCTTGGATTACCCTACCGACAACCCCTCAAAGAGTCTATTTCACAATCTGCATTATCAAGTATTTTCTTGACATTATATCACCAAACAATGATATGTTGGGAAAGATGCACACGCTATTTTCCAATTATCCAGAGATAGATCTGGCAGCTCTTGGATTTCCGAATGGATGGGAGAGTGAACCTTTATGGACACAACGGATGTAAGTGCTCTTACCCAAAGAATCCGAGAATTGGAAAAGGAAAACGCCAGACTTAAAGCGATTCTTGACAAGAATAGAATATAAAAGTATTGAATCAAAGATTTCTAAAACCAATTATGTAGAATCTACACCTGTTTCTACATATCAATTCACTTTACAAGAAAAGGTTACCATATTCCAAAGTGTATTCCAAGGTCCGGATAAAATAAAAGAGGAGGTTCCCTTTTTCGAAAGATAGTTTCCGTGTTTGGTACTTTTTAACTAACTTTGCACTCTCGAAAAGACAGTTGGTATTTTATAGTGTTATAACATGGTTATGGATAATATTGATAAAAAGAAAGAGTTGCAAGAGCGCAAAAGTGAGCAGTGCACGATAGAGGCACGAAAGATGCTCCGTCGCAAACTCGACCTGTTGCTGCGAACGGGAGAACTGTTGGTGGAGAGTTCGGCCGATACGAGCCGGATATTACGCAACATGAAGCGTTGTGCAGCCTATCTGGGATTGCCTGAAGATTCGCTCCATATTCACGTCACCTACAATATGTTGCAAGTGAATCTCAGTGACGAGGAACACTCTTTCTCCAAGTTTCAGCGGTGTGACAAGCATGGCATCAACATGACAACCATTCAGGACATCAGCAAACTCACATGGGAAGCCATCAGTCAAGACTATTCTCTCGAGAAATACAGCGAAGAACTTGAACGCATCGCCACGGCCAAACGCTCTTACAGCGAGTGGATGGTGGCCATCTGCGCCGGTTTTGCCTGCGGTGGCTTCTGCATCCAGTTCGGCGGTGACTGGCCCGCTTTCTTTTATGCCTCCATTGCAGCCATTTTGGGCAACCGCTTCCGCATGTACCTCAACCACCTCGGTTCCAATGTGTTCTTCAATATCGCGGTGGCGGCTTTCGTTTCTACCTTAATCGCATGGCTCACAGCCCAAATCTCCACACCGGCGGCGATGGCTTTCATTCCCAAAATCCTTCAACCGCTCCTGATCTCCACCACCCCTTGGCATCCGATGATGGCCTGTGCCCTCTTTATCGTGCCGGGTGTGCCGCTTATCAACTTTGTGAGCGACATGCTCGACAACCATATTGAGGTGGGACTCGTCAGGGCTACCAACACACTGCTCATGATCTTTGCCATGTCTTTTGGCATAGCCTTGGCCATCAAGTGTTTCGGTATCGACAGTTTTGTGCATGAATTGAGCATGACCCCTCATCACAAATTTTGGGAGTATGCCCTTGCAGCGGCTGTCTCGTCGATGGGATTTGCCACCATCTTCAACGTGCCCAAGCGGCTCATGCCGTGGATCGCCATTGGCGGTATCATTGCCGTATGTTCCCGCAATTTCATCAATCTCGGGCCTGCCAATGGCAATATCGGTCTCGGCATGGGTCCCATCGTGGGCACGCTCTGCGGCACGGCCATTGTCAGTATCATCAATATCAAGGTGGTGCATCTGCTCCATACTCCCCACCAGTGCATCACCATCCCTATCGGTATCCCTATGGTTCCGGGCGTATTGATGTATCGCGCGCTCTACGGTATCATCAACATGCAGGGCGTGGTGGGTGAAGTGACCTTTGCCACCCATAATGCCATCAACGGTTCGCTGCTCATCATCATGATTGCCATTGGTGTAGCCATCCCCAACGTCTTTGCCCGCAAGTGGATAGCCCCCAATCGCAAGAAGAAGTTGGCCCGGCTCATCGAAGAACGGAAAGCCAGAGGCAAATTTATCGATCTGCACGAATTTTCCGTATAGCGTAAAGACCAAATACCGCTGCCGGCAAATGGCAGGGGGATATAAATAGAAAAGGTGACACTTTTGTCAGTCGACTCGTGCCATAATTGTCAAATGACAGTTTTGGCACGGTTTTCGTATAGAATGGGGTGTACGCAATAAAAACGACAACTTAAATACATATAATTATGAACATCAAACCATTAGCAGACAGAGTGCTGGTACTTCCTGCGCCGGCCGAAGAAAAAGTAGGTGGAATCATCATCCCTGACACAGCAAAGGAAAAACCGCAACGCGGCAAGATTGTAGCCACAGGTAAAGGTACTAAAGACGAAGAGATGCTCTTGAAAGAGGGCGACATCGTGCTCTATGGCAAGTATGCCGGTACTGAACTTGAGTTCGGCGGCGAGAAATATCTCATGATGCGTCAGAGCGATGTGCTCGCAGTGGTAGAGGAATAATAAAAGTAGATTACTGTTTTTCAATTCTTAAATTTAAAAAGATATGGCAAAAGATATTAAGTTTGATACAGATGCACGCGACCTCTTGAAGAAGGGTGTCGATCAGTTGGCTAATGCTGTTAAGGTAACGCTTGGCCCGAAAGGCCGCAATGTGGTTTTGGAAAAGAAGTTCGGTGCTCCGCAGATCACCAAGGACGGTGTGACCGTGGCCAAGGAAATCGAACTGGAAGACAAGTTTGAGAATACCGGTGCGCAGCTGGTGAAGAGTGTGGCATCGAAGACCGGCGACGATGCCGGTGACGGTACCACTACGGCCACCATTCTCACGCAGGCTATCGTGAACGAAGGTCTGAAGAATGTGACTGCCGGTGCCAACCCCATGGACTTGAAGCGCGGTATCGACAAGGCTGTCGCTGCTGTCGTTGACTATATCAAGTCTCATGCCGAACTCGTAGATCACAACTACGACAAGATAGAGCAGGTGGCCACCGTGAGTGCCAACAACGATCCGGAAATCGGCAAGCTGCTCGCCGATGCCATGCGCAAAGTCTCCAAAGACGGTGTCATCACCATCGAGGAGAGCAAGAGCCGCGACACCAATATCGGTGTGGTGGAAGGTATGCAGTTCGACCGCGGTTATCTTTCGGGCTATTTCGTGACCGATGCCGAGAAGATGGAATGCGTGATGGACAATCCTTACATCCTTATCTATGACAAGAAGATTTCCAATCTCAAGGACTTCCTGCCTATCCTTCAGCCTGCTGCCGAGAGCGGTCGTCCGTTGCTCGTCATCGCCGAAGATGTAGACTCTGAGGCACTGACCACACTGGTTGTCAACCGTTTGCGTGGCGGATTGAAGATCTGTGCTGTCAAGGCTCCCGGTTTCGGTGACCGTCGCAAGGCCATGCTTGAAGACATTGCCGTGCTCACTGGTGGCGTTGTCATCAGTGAAGACAAGGGCTTGAAGCTTGAACAAGCTACACTTGAGATGATGGGGTCTGCTGACAAGGTAACGGTCAGCAAGGACAATACGACCATTGTCAACGGTGCCGGGCAGAAAGAGAATATCGCCGATCGCGTGGCTCAAATCAAAAACGAAATAGAAAACACCAAGAGCTCTTACGACAAGGAGAAGCTTCAGGAGCGTTTGGCCAAGTTGGCCGGTGGTGTAGCCGTGCTTTACGTTGGTGCTAACTCCGAAGTGGAGATGAAAGAGAAGAAAGATCGCGTAGACGATGCCCTTTGCGCTACACGTGCAGCCATAGAGGAAGGTGTCGTTGCCGGTGGTGGTACGACCTACATCCGTGCCCTCGAAGCCCTCAAGGATCTGAAGGGTGAGAATCAGGACGAGCAGACTGGTATCAACATTGTGGAGCGCGCCATCGAGGAACCCTTGCGCCAGATTGTGGCCAATGCCGGTGGCGAAGGTTCCGTGGTGGTGAACAAGGTGCGTGAGGGTGAAGGCGACTTTGGATACAACGCTCGCAAAGACATCTATGAGGACTTGCGCAAGGCCGGTATCATCGACCCCGCCAAGGTGGCCCGTGTGGCTTTGGAGAACGCAGCATCCATCGCAGGCTTGTTCCTCACCACAGAATGTCTCATTGTGGATAAACCCGAGGAGAAGCCTGCTATGCCGGTTGGTCAACCGGGTATGGGCGGCATGATGTAATTCCTCTTACAGCTTTTCCATAAGCGAGAAATACGAACAAGAGGGTGTGTCCAAATAGGCACACCCTCTTTTTTTCCTTTCTCTATTATACTTTTTTGTTTCCTCCCTTACGCTGCAGCTTTTGTCTCATTTCTTCCACAATAATTCTAACAAAGCCATAAAAGCGTGTAATGGCATGTGCAAGGTCTGTCAGGGGGGGCGTTCTGAGCATAACCCGAGTCGGCAACAGTGGTGTGGAGGAGGGAAGAGGCAGTAATAGCGGTGAAGAGAAGGATTCATAAAAAGGATTATTGCTGTCTGGTAAACCTTTTGCCGCACAGCATATTAATATTACAAAAACTTTGGAAAATAAAAAGCCCTGGCTTGAGAATGTCAGGGCTTTGTGCAAAAAAAAGAGGATGTGCCTGTTTTGGCACACCCCCGTATACATGTTGAGATTTGTCTCTTTTTTCAGCGTATTCTGGAAGCTGCTAACCAATTTGCCACCAATGCTTTTTCTGCTGTGGCTTTTCCTGTTGTTGGCCGGCGGCTTCCCGAAGGAGCTGCCTATAGGTCTTCCCGCTGGAGATAATCTGATAGATTTGCCCCCAATCGGGGAGACCGGCGATGCCTCGGTCGTCGATGAAGTAGTCGGCCTTAATCTTGCGGGAGAAGTGGTTGTTGTTGTGAATCTCTTCTTCCGGATAGTCTCGGTTGACAGCCCAGAATTCCACTCCCCTTTCTTTGCACCAGTCGACAGCCTCCTGCAAAGCCTTGCCTTCGCGCACACTCCACAGAATGAGGCGGTGATGATCCCGTATCAGCATACGGAGCGTCTCTGTTGCAAAGGGAAGCTCCGTACCGATTGCCGGATATTGATCTGTGACGATGGTACCGTCAAAGTCTACAGCTATTGTGGCCATCAGCGTTTGATAGAGTCGTCGTTTTTATCACCGTAATGGCTGTTGGTATAGTTGCCGTATGTTCCGTATGTCCCATAAGAACCATAACTGCCATAAGAACTATAACTGCCGTACCGGCCATACCGTCCGTATTTGCCGTATCGTCCGTAGCCGTAGTAGTAGCCGTATTTCTTCTTTGACATGTCGATCCCATTGATGATGATAGACATGTTGGGCAGTTTGTTCTCGGCGGCCAGACTGTTGATGAGTCCAAAACTCTCTTTCGGAGTGTAGTCGGCGCGGCAGGTATATATGGTGGCGTCAGCTATGCGGCCTATTTGCAAGGTGTCGGTTACAAGACCCACTGGTGCCGTATCAATGATGATATAATCATAATGCTCGCGGAGCATCTTGACGATGGTATCAAGACTTTGGCGGTTGACAAGTTCGGCAGGATTGGGAGGAGTGGGACCGGCCATTAGCAACTCCAAATTGTTGTTGATGCCCGAAGGGAGAATCTGCTGTTGGACTTGCGCCCATGTCGGGGTGTCATGAATCAGCAGATTGGTGATGCCATGCTGGTGGTCGTCTATCTCGAAAAGCTCCGCAAGACGGGGTTTCCGAATATCCAAACCTACGAGGATGACCTTTTTGCCCAGTAGTGCGAAGCTGACGGAGAGGTTGGCCGCATTGAAGGTCTTGCCTTCTCCCGAGGTGGAAGATGTGAAGAGTATCACTTTCTCGCCTTCCTTGAGCATGAACTGGAGGTTGGTGCGCATGGAACGGAAAATCTCTTCCATCATGTTGTTTTTGTTCTCATGCACGACAATGTCAGCCTTGGTCTTGGCTGTCTCGCTGGCAATGGCAACGTCTGCTATAATTGGCAACTTGGTCAGGCGCACGACATCATTGTGTCCTTCTATTCTGTAGTGGAAGAACTGGAGTATGAAAATGATTAGCGCCGGGATGCCCAGACCCAAAATCAATGCAATGAGCAGAATCATGCTTCCTTTGGGACTAACCTTACCGGCAGTCTCGGGCATGTCAATAAGTTTGCCCTTGTCTGCAGTGGCCGCCAGTGAAATGGAGTTCTCTTCACGCTTTTGCAGTAGCATGAGATACAACCCCGACTTCACATCTTGTTGGCGACCAATCTGGGTGAGGATGCGTTCTTGTTCGGGAGTGGCACCTACCTGCCCTTGATATTTGCCATATTGTGCGGCAACTGCATTGCGCTGGATGCTCATACTGTTGCGTGCTTGTCCCATGGCCCGTTTGATGCTCGAACTCAAGTCGTCGAGTTGGGAAGTCAGGGGAGTGACTGTGGGTGAGTTTTCGCTGGCAGAACGGAGTAGGCGATTGCGTTCAAGCACGATCTCGTTGTATCTGTTGATCAGCGAAGTGGCACTCTGATCCGTCAGTCCTACGTTGGAAGGAAGAGTCTGATACTTGTTGCTTGGCTCGTTCATGTATTCGCTGATGGAGTTGAGCAAGGCCACTTGAGTGTTTGCTTCTGCCAATTTCTGCGAATATTCGTCGGCATTTTGCACAGCCTGCCCTGCATTCATCTTGAGCTCCACCATGCTATTACGCTTTTTATAAGCCTCGAGCGCTCCCTCGGTTGTTCCGAGTTCGGCATTGATTTTTTCGAGACGCCCGTTGATAAATTCTTCTGTGCGGACTGCAATCTCATTCTTGTCTTCATTCGCCTGACGGTTGTAGACGATGGCAAGCTGCTTCAAATAGTCTTCGGCCCGTTCCGGAATTTGATCTTTAAGCACCAGCTGCGCTATGGTGGTTGTCTTGGAAGTCTGGCTCACGGTCAATGCATTTTGGAATTTATAGGCTGCATTGTTGGGTGACATGATGGTAACCAGTTCGACAAATCCCGTGGGCATGGCAATCGACCGATTGCGGGTGAACGACAAGATTCCTACTTTGGTGCCAATCGTTGATGGCAGATTGGAGATGTTTTTGTCGATGACGTATTCATCGCCGTTCTTATCAATGTAATTGCCCGTTACATGAAAGCCATTTTTGGCATGTTCTATTTGTAGCGAGATGACCCCTTCAAGCTTTTCAAGATGAGAAGGGTCAAGGTCTATGCTGACCGGTTGGTTGAGATAGAGCAGGCGGTCGGTGACACGGCCACGGCTCTTGTATGTGGTATATAATTTAAGATCGCGTACAGCATCGGTGGCCATCGTATGGGACGAGAGAATCTCCATCTCGTTGTCGATACCATTGCTGTTGGTTATCATGCCGAGGTTGGCCATGTTCTGTATGCCGTTGCCCCTGCGGTTGTTGCCTTCATCATCTTTGATGAGCATTTTCGCGTAGGCCTGATATACAGGCGGGGTATAGCGCAGGTAGATGAACGCTGCGCCAATACAGATAATCAAGGAGAGTACAAACCATTTCCAATTAAGGATAAGTGTTGTGTAAATGGCTTGAAAGTCGAATGAAGACTTCTCCTCTTGTTCCTGGACGCTATCCGGAACAATGTTCTTGTTTACTTCCATTTTCTATCACTAATTTGTTAATATTTTCTTTATCTATATATGAACCTTGGGCTTTGTCGAATTTCTCTTTTTGTGGCTGGGAATTGGTTGTGTCTTGAATATTCGTGCCATAAAGCTTTCTTCGTCGGTGAAGACCGGCTTGTTATTGTGAAAGTGACTGACAGATGCTCCTTTGGTATGGCTGGAGAAGAATTCAGTCTCGTTCTTCAGCCAGTTGCAACAGATATTGGCCATAGCCGTTTTTGCGCATGGGTTGTGCAAGCGTGCAAAGCTCATGGGCAGAAATCCATCCTTGTTTGAAAGCAATTTCTTCCAGACATGCGACTTTGAGTCCTTGACGTTTTTCAATACATTCGATAAACGTGCTGGCTTCTGACAGGCTGTCGTGTGTGCCGGTGTCCAGCCATGCGAAGCCGCGTTGTAGCGTACGCACTTTCAGACTGTTTCGAGACAGATATTCCTGATTGACTGTCGTAATTTCCAATTCTCCCCGTTGGCTGGGCTTGATACCTTTTGCTATTTCCACCACATTGTTGGGATAAAAATAAAGTCCAACTACAGCGTAATTGCTTTTAGGGTGCTCTGGCTTCTCTTCAATACTGAGACAGTTGCCGCTCTTGTCGAATTCGGCTACGCCATAGCGTTCAGGGTCGGTTACGTAATAGCCGAAAACGCTGGCAAGTCCCTGCTCTGTTGCTTTCACGCTTTCCCGAAGCAGCCCCGTAAGTCCGGCCCCGTGGAAGATGTTGTCACCAAGTACCAAGCAGACATTGTCGTCTCCGATAAACTTTTCACCTATGATAAATGCTTGTGCCAATCCGTCGGGTGATGGTTGTTCGGCATACTCAAAGTTCACTCCAAGTTCATGCCCGTCCCCCAAAAGCCGCCGGAATCCGGGTAGGTCGAAGGGAGTTGAGATGATCAGAATGTCGCGGATGCCGGCCAACATAAGCACTGACACCGGATAATAAATCATCGGCTTGTCAAAAATAGGAATCAGTTGTTTGCTGATGCCTTTGGTGATGGGATACAGCCGGGTGCCGGAGCCGCCGGCTAAAACAATACCTTTCATTATTTCTTTTTATTTTTTCTCATGGTTAGTATGCGTGCTTGTCGGGAACAAACAGACTCTTAGCCGTCATGGCGATAATCTTCAAATCGAGGAAAAACGTCCAATTCTCATTATACCAAATGTCACGGTGAATGCGCTCTTCCATTTGCCAAAGCTCTTTGGTCTCTCCTCGGTAGCCTGTCACTTGTGCCCAACCGGTAATACCCGGCTTGGAAAAGTGGCGCACCATGTATTTGTCTATCAATTTTGAATAAATCTCCGTGTGATGCAGCATGTGGGGACGTGGGCCTACAATACTCATATCTCCTTTCAACACATTGATGAATTGCGGGAACTCATCGATGTTGGTCTTCCGCATGAAGCTGCCAAACGCAAATTTGCGCGGGTCGTTTGCTGTAGCCTGCACGGTGTCGGCATCTTTGTTCACGTGCATGGAACGGAATTTCAGGCATTGGAATGTCTCGCCAAGAAAACCGGTCCGGGCTTGGCGGAAGAAAACCGGTCCGGGGCTTTGCAGCTTGATGAGCAGTGCGATGATGGGAAATAGCGGAAGCATACATAGGCAAATGAATCCGCTTACGAGCAGGTCGAAGCCGCGCTTCAATATGCGGTTGCTCATGAGTGTGAGCGGTTCTTTGCGATTGGTGAACAAAGTCTGCCCCATGAAAGGTTCGCTTATCAGGTTCAGCTTGTAGTTGGCGAACATGCGGGGGAGGTAATAAAACTGAATGACATTTTTGTCACAAAACCTCATTATTTCAACAATCATGTCTGCATCATTGTGAGAGAGACAACAGAATATGTCATCCGCAAAGCGTGAAGGAGCTTGTGCGTTTGGTTCTGCATTTTCCGCCTTGAACTCCATGTTGTCGTGCATAAAATGATGCAACTCCTCATAAGAGCCCAAACGCTTGAAACCTTCAGGGGCTTTTTCTATATCATGGTCAGCATAATATCCCTTGATGTGATAGCCGGTAAACGGAAGTGCTGTGATTTTTCTGTAAAGATCACAAACGGCCGGATCATTTCCGACAAACACTATGCTTCGAGTGTTGCCACCGGCTATGCGGTATTTTCGTAATATCAGTAGTTCCAACAGTCGGGAGGCAATAAGAACCAAACAGAATGACACGAAATAGATGATGGTAAACCTGAAGAACCCTCCACCGTCGCAGATTAACCGGAGGCAGAGAAAGAGGCATGCCGAGTGAATGGCTGCCAAGCGGACAGACCGGTATAAAACTTGCTCGAAAGTGACCTGGCGGAGATGTATGATCGTTGATGACAGATACTGGGCCACCATCATGGCGAAAATGGCAACGATGATCGTCATCCGTGGCTGAGCGTGAAAGAAAAGGGGGACAAGCTTTGGAAAAAAACGGATGTAGACAAGCAGAATGGCTGTGGCAATGGCAAAATCGGCAGCAATAACCATCCTACGGATGATGTTACTGCCATTTGCGTAATATTGCTTGGAACCGTTTGATATTTTACTCACTTTGTCTGTTATCTTTTAGAAATCAGTGCAAAGGTAATAAAATTAATTGAAAATTGAAAAAGGAAGCGGAAATTATGTGCAGTTTTTGCTAAATAACCATCAGAAATCTTTTCCGAATGTGCTGATTCTTTTTAAAATGGTAGCGAACCCGTGTGTTTTGATAGTTTTATTTTGTTTTTTCGACCAGTAGTGTACCTCGTTTGGTGGGAAAAAAGAAAATAAATTTTGAGGTCTCGATAAAATGTGTTACTTTTGTAACGGAATAATCACATAATGAAGAAAAAACATTAAAAAACGTATGATGAGTTTTTTGCAGAAAATATTGGGTAAAAAAACGGAAGAACAGCGTGTCGGAGGCATGGAAGACTTCATGACATTAGTTAGAGTTTATTTTCAGGCTTCGCTGGCTACTACATTGGGAATCACTAATTTGGCAATGCTTCCGGATTTGCGAACATTCAAAACGACACTCCGTGTTCCTACCCAAAACAATAAACTTGGAGTGGGGGAGAAGAGTCAATGCAAAAAGATGATGAATAATCTTTACGGTATGGACGATTCCTTTTTCAAGGAGATAGACCAAAGCATTCGTAAGAATTGCCATAAACTGCAAGATGTCAACACCTATCTTGTTCAATTCCAAGGTTTCACCCAAGACATTATGATGCTTATGGGCAACCTGATGAAGTTTAAACTGCGCATCCCTTCGTTCTTTAAAAAGGCTATTTACACCATGACAGAGAAGCAGGTGAATGACCTTTTTGTGAAAAATGACTATACCGATCCGGGGGTGATGAAGGCTGTGTTGGCTGTCCGGCAGTATAATGGGCGCTTAGGATTTTCCCAAAGATGGATTACCGACTTTGTCTATCGGGTGGTGATGCTGGCCAAGAAAGAGCCCAAACCCGATGAAGATGTGGAGAAGCTCAAGAGGTGATGTCTTGGACTGCATCATTTGTAGGCGAGCGTTATCGGTGATTGCTAAATAAAAACTTTAAGGAATATTTGGCATTTTCAAATTATTCGACTAAATTTGTAGCCAAATTGTAATCGACTATGACAGCTAATGAGAAAACTTTAAATGTGTTCACCACCCGGGTGAGGCAGATGATTCTCCAATACAAGGCAACGCGTAAGGAGAATGAAGAGCTCTATGCCATGGTGGACGAGCGCGATGCCAAGATCAAGCAGCTCGAGGCGCAGTTGACCCAGGCCCATAACGATTACAACAGTCTCAAGATGGCCAAGATGATTGAAATCACAGATGGTGACATGGAGGGTGCCAAATCCCGCGTAGCCAAACTCATCAGAGACGTCAATAAATGTATAACGCTACTGAGTGACAAATAAATCGGAGCGATGGCTGAAGAAAACAACAAGTTACACATAAAATTGCATGTATACGATACGGACATCTCGGTAAACGTGTTGCGTGACGACGAGGCCTATTATCGTAGGGCAGCCAAACTGATTACAGATACAGTAAACACCTATGCAGCTGTGTTCAAAGGACGCAAGACTGACAAGGAGTTGCTGTATATGGCTCTTATCGACATAGCCTTGAGGTTTGAAAAAGAGTCTGGCCGCAATGATACAGCACCTTATAGTGATATTCTCGGAAAGTTGACTTCAGAAATCGAAGAAGCACTCAAGTGACAGAGAATATTTAATACAATAATAATATGATTGGTATAATAATTTCGGTCGTGGCAGGCCTTGTTATAGGCGGAGCCGTCGGCTATTCTATTTTCCGTTATGTGATAAAAGGAAAATATAACCAAATGATGGATGCGGCCAATAAAGAGGCCGAAGTTGTCAAAGAGAAAAAACTCCTTGAGGTCAAAGAGAAGTTTCTGAATAAGAAAGGCGAACTTGAGAAAGAGGTTCAGCAGCGCAACCAGCGCATACAGCAAAATGAGAACAGACTCAAGCAACGGGAAATAAGCCTCAATCAGCGGCAGGAAGAGCTCGGCCGTCGCAAGCAAGAGGTGGAGCAGGGCCAACAGCGTGTGGATAACGAGAAGAAGCTGCTTGCAGTGAAGCAACAAGAACTCGAGAAGATGCAGAAGCAGGAACAGGCCAAGCTTGAAGAACTCTCCGGACTGTCGGCGGAAGAAGCCAAGTTGCGATTGGTGGAGAGTCTCAAAGATCAGGCTCGCCTTGATGCGGCAAGTTATGTGAATGAGATTATGGACGAAGCCAAGCTGAACGCCAACCAGCAGGCTAAGAAGATCGTCATTCAGACTATACAGCGCGTGGCTACCGAAACAGCCATCGAAAACTCCGTGAGCGTCTTCCACATTGACAATGATGAGGTGAAAGGCCGCATCATAGGCCGTGAAGGTCGTAATATCCGTGCCTTGGAAGCTGCAACAGGTGTTGAGATAGTGGTTGATGACACACCGGAGGCGATTGTCATTTCGGCTTTCGATCCCATTCGCCGGGAAGTTTGCCGACTGGCTCTTCACCAGTTAGTGGCCGACGGGCGCATTCATCCGGCCCGAATAGAAGAGGTTGTCGCCAAGGTGAAGAAGCAACTCGACAATGAGGTGATTGAGACCGGAAAGCGCACTGCCATCGATTTGGGTATTCATGGTCTGCACCCCGAACTGATCCGCATAGTCGGTAAGATGAAATACCGTTCTTCTTATGGTCAGAATCTTTTGCAGCACGCCCGTGAGACTGCCAATCTCTGCGCGGTGATGGCATCGGAACTGGGACTCAATCCCAAGAAAGCCAAGCGTGCCGGACTGTTGCATGATATAGGCAAGGTGCCTGATGAGGAGAGTGAGTTGCCCCATGCACTTTACGGAGCCAAGATAGCAGAGAAATATAAGGAGAAACCCGACATCTGCAATGCCATTGGAGCCCATCACGATGAGATCGAAATGAATACGCTTTTGGCCCCTATCGTGCAGGTGTGTGATGCTATTTCCGGTGCCCGTCCGGGTGCCCGTCGCGAGATTGTCGAGGCCTACATCAAGCGTCTCAATGATCTTGAGGCCATCGCCATGAGCTATCCCGGTGTGACCAAAACCTACGCCATTCAGGCTGGTCGTGAGCTCCGTGTCATTGTGGGAGCCGACAAGATGGATGATGCCGAGAGCGAAAAGTTGTCAAGTGAGATCGCCACCAAGATTCAAAACGAGATGACTTATCCCGGACAGGTGAAGATCACCGTGATTCGTGAAACCCGTTCTGTGGCATACGCCAAGTAGGTTTTGTGTCTCTGGTGCCATTGGCAAGATATTATTATCATTTTATACAAGAAAGACCGTAGTCCTTGATGCAGGGACTGCGGTCTTTCGTTTTTGTCTCTGTGGAGTCTTTTTCTGTTCCTGTTGTTCTTTCTGATCTTCTTAGTCCTATTGTAACAAACTTCATCTTTGGGTATCGGTATATAGCAAGAAGCCTATCACATTGGTAAAAGAGCATTACATGCCCTTCAGCCCCAAATGTATAGTGCCTGTCATGAAACTCTTTAAAAGTTCCCCAACAGGTGATAACCTCATGCCAAAGAGCCTCAATGATGATGTGAAATAGGCACACTTAGAAAGCATTTTTAAGCTTAATGACAGCTCCTTGGCCCCAAATGAATCAGTCGCTTGGATGCTTTGATAGATTTATTAGAGGATAGTGACGAAAAAAGGAAGCACACAAGTGCTTCCTTAGCTATTGCAAAGATACGATAAAAATAAAGGAAATGCAAATAGAATGCGAATATATCTTACATCTCACGAGGATGGTCAGAGAGGGCATAGAGGAGAGGTGATTTCTACATGATAAGGGGCTTGTCGGTCTTCATAGTGTTAATTTTGTACAATAAGGATAATTTTTCTCGATAATCTTTTGAGAATAAGATAAAAAAAACTATCTTTGCAGCAGAATAACATAAGAAAGTATCGGAACTTTCCGACAAAAGATATTTTTTTGATTTGTTTTAGTAGATTAGTTTTTAAGTAGTTTGTTTTTGAAAATCGGTTGTCGTGAGACATCCGATTTTTTTTGTGCAATTCACCAAGCTTATGTTTTATATTTATGACACATCCCAACATGCTACGCCGTTTGCGTGCAGAAAAAACAGAAGAGGACGCGACATGCGAAATGTACACAGCCGGAGGCTTGAATGAAGAAGAGTTGGTGTATGGCGATACTTAAGATTATAGGAAATAAAAAAAGCGATGACCTTCGCAGGCAACCGCTCCAAATCTTCAATAGGTATTAGTTCTTTAAGGTAAAAAGATTGTTTTCAGGATAACAGTTGCAAAGTTAAGACATTTTTTCAAACGGCCAAACTTTTCCAGATTCTTTTTTTAATAAAACTTGCCGTGTGCCCACACATTTGTAAATATTAACTTTTTATGTGTGACAAGGTTGCTTTTTATAGTTTCTGGAGATAAAGTGGGTATAGCCCAATAAGAACAAAAAGCGCGCCCAAAGCCATAGTCCGGACACGCTTTTTCATAAGTTAGAAGATTCTCTGCTATTTCTTTTTTATTTTCTCCACGTATGCATCGATTACGGCCACAGCGGTGATGTTCACCACATCAGCCACCGAACTTTCAAAGTCTGTGAAATGGATGGAATGGTTTAAGCCCATTTGGATGGGGCCGACAATCTCCACATCGCTGTCGAGTGCCTGAAGCAGCTTATAGCTTCCGTTGGCACTGCTCATGTTTGGGAATACGAGTGTGTTTACATCGTATCCCTTGAGCCGGGTGAAAGGAAATTTGTCGTCACGCAGCTTGCGGTCCAGAGCAAAGTTCACTTGCATCTCTCCGTCAATGATCATATCGGGATATTGCTGCTGCAGCTCTTCCACGGCCTTGTGTACTTTCAACGGGCTACCCACCTCGTCGGTTCCGAAATTGGAGTAACTGATCATAGCTATATGCGGTTCCTCGTTAAAGAACTTGACTGTGTGGGCGCTCAGCCGGGCCACATCAACGAGCACGTCCTCATCGGGATGGCGGTTGATGAGTGTGTCAGCCAAATAGAATGTACCCTTTTTGGTGTTGAGTATGTGCATAGTTCCGAAAGTTTTATAGCCCGGTTGTATGCCAATAACCTCCTTGGCCACCTTTATCGTGTTGGAATATTTAGTGTAGAGTCCGGTGATAAACGCATCGGCATCGCCATTTTCCACCATCGACATTCCGAAATAGTTGCGCTCATACATTTTGTCGTAAGCCTCTTCGAAAGTATATCCCTGCCGGGCCCTCTTCTCGGCAAGATGTTTGGCAAAGGTAGCTCTGCGTCCTTGTTCTTGGTCGGCACGCATGTCCACAATCTCAATTCCGTCGAGATTGAGTTTCAGACGATTGGCGATGCGTGTCAACCGGTCGGGATTGCCAAGCAAGATGGGGAAACAAATGCCTTCCGCTTTTGCCTGCACGGCCGCTTTCATTGTCGTGGGGTGTCCTCCTTCAGCAAAGACAACCCGCTGGGGGTGCATTCGTGCCGTATCGTGGAGTTTGCGGGTGAATTTCGTTTCTTGCCCAAGCAGTTGCCGCAAACTTTGTTTGTAGTCCTCCCAGTCTGTGATTTCATGCCGAGCCACCCCGCTTTCGATGGCGGCTTTGGCTACAGCGGCACTTACTTCGGTGATGAGTCGCGGATCTACAGGTTTGGGAATGAAGTATTTTGGCCCGAAAGTGAGCTCATTGACACGGTAAACCTCATTTACAATGTCAGGAACCGGCTGTTTGGCCAAATCGGCAATCGCCCTGACAGCTGCCATTTTCATCTCTTCGTTGATGGCCGTAGCGTGTACATCCAGTGCCCCACGGAAGATGTAAGGGAATCCGATGACATTGTTGATTTGGTTGGGGTAGTCGCTTCGGCCGGTTGACATCAGCACATCTGGACGACTCTCCATAGCGTCTTCGTAGGAGATTTCGGGAACGGGATTGGCCAGCGCAAACACGATGGGATTGTCGCTCATGGAGCGGATCATGTCTTGGGAGAGCACATTGCCCTTTGATAACCCGACAAAAACGTCGGCCCCCTTGATGGCTTCTTCAAGTTTATGTACATCCCGACGGTCTGTGGCAAACTGTTTTTTCTGTTCATTCAGATTGGCCCTGTCACTCGTGATTACGCCTTTCGAGTCGAGCATTACAATATTTTCCCGCTTGGCACCGAGTGCGCAATAGAGTTTGGTGCAGCTGATGGCAGCCGCTCCGGCACCGTTGACCACGATTCTCACCTTGTCAATGTCCTTCCCGGCCACTTCAAGGGCGTTTTTCAGACCGGCTGCTGAAATAATGGCAGTCCCGTGTTGGTCGTCGTGCATCACCGGGATGTCGAGGGTCTTCTTCAACCGCTCTTCTATGTAGAAACATTCCGGAGCCTTGATGTCTTCCAAGTTGATTCCGCCAAACGAGGGAGCTATCTTCTCTACAGCTTCGCAAAATTTTTCAGGATCTTTCTCGTCTACTTCGATGTCAAAAACATCAATGCCTCCATATATCTTGAAAAGTAAGCCCTTGCCTTCCATAACCGGTTTGCCGCTCATGGCACCAATATCCCCCAGGCCAAGGACGGCTGTGCCATTGCTGATGACAGCAACCAAATTTCCCTTGTCGGTATATTTGTATACATCATCGGGGTTGTTCTGTATCTCAAGGCAGGGATACGCCACACCCGGTGAGTAGGCCAAGCTCAAGTCTGTCTGGGTGCGATAAGGCTTGGTAGGCTTCACTTCAATTTTTCCCGGTCGCCCGTTCTGGTGATATTGGAGGGCGGCTTCTTTAGAAATCTTTACCATATTACTTTGTGTTTATAATTAAAAGTCCCTCAAAACTTTTCATTGGTAGCACTTAGATGTGTTTGGGTTGCACAAATGACGCTCCTTTGCGCAAAGGTAAGAAAAAACCAAATAAAACGTGCGAGTTTTTATTCTTTTTTTGTAACTTTGTGACGAAAACGTTTTCCGATAAAGATTATGAATGTATCTTCTCCATATAGAACAGAAGTAAAGAATAAGATTTTGAAGATCTCCATGAAGCAATTTCTTTCCAAGGGAGTGAAGGCGGTAAAGATGGATGATATAGCCATGTCGCTTTCCATTTCCAAGCGCACACTCTATGAGATTTTTGCCGATAAGGAAGATCTTCTTTATGCCTGTATCAAGAAACATGAAGATGACCACGATGAGTGGATGGAGCGTTTTGACGATGGCACACACACTGTGATTGACATTATAGTGGAATACTATCAAGTGAAAGTGGAATTTTCCAAGACGATCAATCCCATTTTCTTCATGGAGTTGCACAAGTTCTCAAAAGTTGTCGGCTATCTTCAGAACAGGCATGAGAAACGAGAAAAAGAGGCGGCAGTCTTTTTCAAACGGGGAATAGAGGAGGGGTATTTCCGTAAGGACATCAACTATAAGTTGGCTTCGCGTATCGGTGACATGTCAATGCACAGCTTCATGGAGAAGCAGCTTTATCAGGAATTCGGTGTGGAGGAAATATTCCGCAGTTTTATCTTCGTTTTTATAAGAGGTTTCTGTACGCAAAAGGGGATCAAACTATTGGACAGCCGTCTAAAGACTCTTGTGTAGCATTCTCACAAGGATGGGGCGACTATTTTCAGTCGCGGTACCACCAACTGAGTATTTTGTTAACCCAAGAAATCGTGAATCTGAACCATCGGTAGGTGCCGACCGGCTTCCCGCCGAAACTTAAAATAAACTCTCTGAACGCATTTCTTTTCCACGGTAGCCCTACATCCATAAAATACATGTGCGCATAATTGTGTGCATGGGCATACCGGAGGGCATACCATACAGTCATGGTGTTAGGATGGAGAGAATGGTAAGTCTTGCGCTTGGATGCTAAATACCACAAATAGGCATTGCCTTCGGAAAACACGCACACGCTTCCCCCTATGATCTTGTTTTTATATAGTGTGACAAGAATTGTCGCCCGCTTGTTTTTGTAAAGTTCAACAAACTGTTTTTCGGGCGGAATCAACCGGCGCAGCTTGAGCCGGTAGAATCCTTTGAGAAGTCTGTAAAACCGGCATCCTTCATCTATTGAAGCGACTTCCCGGGTAATGATTCCGTTGGCATAACTTTTGGCTATCCTGTCTTTCAATTTGACATCAATCCGCTCCTCCGGAGATTTGCTGTGCAGCGAATTGTGTATCTCCTGCCAATGTAGTGGAAAATATCCGTAACGGCGAAACTCCCTATAACCGAACATTTTACGACTAATATCGGAAACCTCCACGAAAAAACACAGACTGTGTACAAGTCTTCGGGTCAGTGCCTTGAGCATGAGCCCGAACAGTTCTTCTTGAGGGACAGTCCCATAGTCTTCTTGTGCGGGCGCATCTTTATCCGTATCGTGATATACTCCTTCACCATAGATTCGCCCTTGTTTGAACAGAACAAAAGGCAGCCAAATGATGCGGCGTCTGACAACAGCTAACAGATGGGCTATAGGACGGCCGTCTTTCATGGCAACGGCCATAAAAGGTGAACTGCCGGGTACTTGCTCCGTTATACGAAACAATTCGGCACTGTGGAAAAAGTTCTCCTCGTTGAGCGGGGGGAGCAATTCGCTTTTCCGGATAATCTCGATGGTGATGCCTTCCATTATGAAGGCAAATATATAAAGAAATGTTGAAAGGTAAAAAGAAAAGCGTAAATTATTGCTGAAAATAGACGAAAGAGCTGTTTATAAACTGTTTTTTTATTACCTTTGTCGGCATGAAAGTTTGTTTGATAGGAGCCGGTCGTCTTGCCACTAATTTAGGGAAGGCGCTGGTGAGAGGCGGACACACGATTACACAAGTGTATAGTCGGACAAAAGAATCGGCCGGCAAACTCGCGACCTTAGTCGGCGGAGAGTTTGTCGATAATATTGGTGAGATTGACAATCGGGCAGACATCTATATTTTTGCCATTAAAGATGATGCGCTTAGAGAGTTAGTGCCACAAGTGGGCCGGAATATCAAGGAAAAGGTGTTTTGCCATACGGCGGGTTCGATGCCGTTGGACATATTTCAAGAGACAGTTTGCCACTATGGAGTCTTTTATCCATTGCAAACCTTCAGCAAAACTCGCGAAATGGATTTCTCAAATATTCCCTGTTTTCTGGAGACTAACGACCAAACGGCATATTCGATGCTCCACGCTTTGGCGAAGACCGTCTCCAATCGAATCTACGATTTGTCCTCGGAAGAACGAAAGTATCTACATCTTGCCGCGGTCTTTGCCTGTAACTTTGTTAACCATTGTTACAGCCTTTCCGGCGAAGTCCTCGCCGCCCACGGTCTGCCGTTTGACGTGATGCTTCCGCTTATCGAAGAAACGGCCCGCAAGGTTGGGGAAATGTCGCCTTTGGAGGCCCAGACTGGTCCGGCTGTGCGCTATGATGAGAATGTGATTAAGGCCCAGACAGACCTTTTGAACCATGAGCCCTACCTGCAAGAGGTATATAGATTGTTAAGCAGTGGAATCTATCAATATGCACTTCAACATTCCAGACAATGATAAATTATGATTTAAACAAAATAAAGGCCGTGGTCTTTGATGTGGACGGGGTGCTTTCGTGCCAGACGATCACTTTGGCGGGGAACGGCGAGCCGTTGCGCACCGTGAATATCAAAGACGGCTATGCCATTCAGCTGGCACAAAAGATGGGACTCCGTATTGCCATTATGACAGGGGGTAACACCGAGGCCGTGCGTATGCGCTACCGGCATCTTGGCGTGGAAGACATTTACATGGAGTGCGCGGTCAAGCTAAAGTCTTATGAAGATTTCCTTTCGCGCTATGGGTTAAATGACGAGGAGGTTATCTATTGCGGAGATGACATTCCCGACTACGAAGTCATGAACCGCTGTGGTTGTTCATGTTGCCCGTCGGATGCCGCTTCCGAGATAAAGGAAATTAGCAACTATGTGTCTACCTTCCGTGGAGGAGAAGGGTTTGGGCGGGATGTACTCGAACAAGTTCTTCGTACACAAGGACTATGGATGGCAGATAAAAAAGCTTTTGGATGGTAAAAATGAAGGAACAGTTAAAGAAAATAATCTTAGCAAGTGGCAGCCCCCGGCGGCGTGAGCTGCTTGCCGGTCTCGGTATGCCTTTCGAGGTGGTTGTTCTTCCCGATGTGGATGAGAGCTACCCCGATACTGTTAAGGCTGACGATGTGCCCGAATATCTTGCGCAAAAAAAGGCCGAAGCATATACCTCCTTACTGACAGAAGACGGCAAACTTGTCATTACGGCAGACACCGTCGTTATTTTGGACGGACGGATATTCGGCAAACCCCAAAATGCAGAGGAAGCTATACAGATGCTGAGAACATTAAGTGGGAAGACACACCATGTGATAACGGGCGTGTGCTTGAGGACACGTGGGCAGAAACATCATTTCTCGGTGCGCACGGAGGTTACTTTCAAGGTGCTTGCCGAATGTGAGATAGACTATTACATAAATACCTATCAGCCTTTTGACAAGGCTGGAGCGTATGGCATTCAAGAATGGATTGGGTATATCGGATGTACAGGACTAAAAGGCAGCTATTATAATGTTATGGGACTGCCTGTACAGCGCATCTATGAAGAACTGGAAAAGATGGTGGAATGGACGATGCCTACGTCAAATTGACATACACAAACTCTTGGCTTTGACAAAGCGGGGGATGCCTTCTTTTAGATCGGACCGCTTGTTGGGTCCTCATCGAAAATGTTGCTTGTTTCCTTTAGCTCGTCTTCGTCAAACCAAATGGAAAGTTTTGATTTGGCTTTTTCCTTGACATCGTCAGATACCTCACCCCATATCTTGTGGAGAACGTAGAGGAGCACTGCCAGATCATCACCCAAGCCGGCTATGGGAATTGCATCCGGAACTACATCCAACGGGCTGATGAGATAGCCTAATGCACCAATGATAATGGCTTTATCCTTCACGGAGACTTTGTCGCTTTCGAGGGTGTAATAGAGAATCAAGGCCACGTAGACCAATTTGATGCCTGCACGTTTTGCGATGCGTGAAATCTTCTCAATAAAGCCATTGTTTGAGAATCTGTCGCGATAAGACATAAAATCCGGTAATTGCATATCCATTATTGTTTGATTAAAAGGTTTTAACCATGTTGTTCTTTGAAAAGTAGTACAGCATTTATGTAACTTTCCATCTTTGGACGGGCGTGTCTGTGCAGACGCACTTGCTTGAACATGTTTTTCAATGAAGTTACAAACAAGGCAAGCAACACCCCGATACCGATACACAATAAAAGTGTCCAGCTGCCCCACGGATAGCTTTCTTCCGGAAAAGCCGATAGAATGATAACAGGCAACACAATGAGTATGCCGGCTATTGTGTAATTAGTACGCTTCGAACCGCCCCCGTCGAGGATAGCTTGTTTGTCGAAAAGATAGTCCGAGAGTTCTTCTTGCGTGATACCATAGGCATCAAGTTTAGGAAAACCGGGGGCATCCTTGTATTCTTCGATAGCCCCCGTCACCAAATGCTCGAAATCGTCAAGCAGATTTCTTTGTTCTACATATTTCATACTCTTTCAACGTTTGAGGAGTCGTAATATTATAGATTTGTAGGTTTTTAACATGTAGGCTTACAATGTAGCGGCAAACAGGCTGTTAAAACTCGTCTTATTCGCGGTTTGAGTTTATAAACATAGTTAAAGTTGGCATAATGTTTGCAACAACCAAGAAATAATTGTACTTTAGTAGAATAAAAAGAAAGGATATATAAATATGACAAGTCAATTTTCACCTAAGGTTTCCCAAATACTGGCGTTCAGCAGGGAAGAGGCTACACGCTTGGCGAGTTCAAGCGTTGGCCCCGAACATCTGATGCTTGGCTTGATGAGAGAAAGGAAGGGCACTGTACTTAACTTACTCATTTCGTTGGATATTGAATTGGGCAATATAAAGGCAGCTTTGGAAGAGCATGTGAGAAGCCAAGAACAGAAAGAACCTGTCAACACGATGGAACCGATTCTCAATGAAAAGGCGAGTAATATCCTGCGCCTTGCCGTGCTTGAGGCACGCATCCTTCACTCGACGATGGTCGAAGCGGAGCACATCCTTTTTGCCATCCTGCACGACCAGTCGGGGAATGGGGCTAAAGATGTACTTGAAGAATATAACGTGCAGTATGACACCATATTGCATACTTATCAAGCTATCACTAGAAAGCCCATAGCTGATGGCTTACACATGGCCGATGAAGAAGAGGAAGACGGAGAACCAATGCTTTCTCGTGATAAAGACGGACAACGGGCGACAGCCACTGCGACTGGCCAGGCCGGGGGCGGGAAGACCCCTGTGCTTGACAATTTCTCGACCGATTTGACACGGGCTGCAGCTGAAGGAAAACTTGATCCTGTCGTAGGGCGTGAAAAAGAGATTCAGAGGGTGTCGGAAATCTTAGGCCGTCGCAAGAAAAATAATCCAATATTGATAGGTGAACCGGGAGTAGGAAAAAGTGCCATTGTAGAAGGACTTGCCCAACTCATTGTGAAGCGCCATACATCGCCTGTCCTTTTCAACAAGAGGGTTGTGAGTCTTGATATGACCGGCATCGTGGCCGGTACGAAATATCGTGGTCAATTTGAAGAGCGTATCAAGTCGCTCATCAAGGAGTTGGAACAGAATGATGATATCATTGTCTTCATTGATGAGATACATACCATTATCGGAGCAGGAAACACCTCCGGTTCTATGGATGCAGCTAATATCCTGAAACCGGCTTTGGCTCGTGGTACCATACAGTGTATTGGGGCCACAACGCTTGATGAATACCGCAACTCGATAGAAAAGGATGGTGCTTTGGAACGACGATTCCAAAAGGTTATCGTTGAGGCTACGACTGCTCACGAAACCCTGCAGATACTTCAGAATATCAAAGACCGGTATGAACATCACCATCATGTGGCATACTCAGACGAGGCTCTTGAGGCATGTGTCAAACTGGCAGATCGGTATATTACCGACCGAGCTTTTCCCGACAAAGCCATTGATGTGATGGATGAGGTAGGGGCAAGAGTCCATCTGCAACATGCTACGGTACCTGCTGAGATCACGGACAAAGAAAAGGAAATCAGCGATGTGAAAGAGAAGAAGCAACATGCTGTATGCAGTCAGAACTTTGAGTTGGCTGCAAGTTATCGTGACCGACAGACCGAACTTGAAAAGGAATTGCGTCAGCTGCAGAACGATTGGCAACGGGGAGACAATGGACAGCGTGAGGAGGTTACGGAAAATATGGTGGCGGATGTTGTGTCCGTAATGACCGGTGTGCCCGTGCAGCGCATTGCCGAGGGAGAAGGCGTGAGGCTGAAACACATGGCCGAAAGCCTGAAAAACAATGTCATAGCCCAAGATGCTGCCATTGACAAGATGGTGAAGGCCATCCAACGCAACAGAGTGGGCCTGAAAGACCCCAACCATCCTATTGGAGTATTCATGTTTCTTGGGCCTACCGGCGTGGGGAAGACCTATCTGGCCAAAAAGCTTGCAGAAGACATGTTCGGTTCTAGTGACGCCCTTATCCGTATTGACATGAGTGAATACACGGAATCGTTTAACACCTCACGCCTCATAGGTGCCCCTCCGGGATATGTCGGCTATGAAGAGGGCGGACAATTGACGGAGCGTGTGCGCAGAAAACCTTATTCCATCGTTTTGCTGGATGAGATAGAAAAGGCTCATGGCAACGTATTCAATTTGCTTTTACAGGTTCTTGATGAAGGGCGGTTGACCGATGGGAACGGACGATTGATCGATTTCAGAAATACGGTAATCATCATGACTTCCAATGCCGGAACCCGCCAACTCAAGGAGTTTGGGCGTGGTATCGGTTTTGCGGCCGGAGGCACATTGGGATTAAGCTTGAATGAAGCAGACAAGCAATATGCCCGTTCCATCATTCAAAAGAGTCTGAGCAGGCAGTTCTCTCCCGAATTTCTTAATCGTCTTGACGAAATTATCACGTTTGACCAATTGGATTTGGATGCTATCAAAAAGATTGTCGAACTGGAGTTACGAGGATTATACAAGCGCGTGGAAGCCTTAGGCTACCAGCTCCAAATCAGTGATAAGGCCAAGGAGTTTGTGGCAACCAAAGGCTACGATGTTCAGTTTGGGGCGCGTCCGTTGAAACGTGCCATCCAGAATTATATTGAAGACGGAGTATGTGAATGTCTGTTGAGCGGAGAACTTCAACCGGGTAGCATGATTTCTGTTGACAAGGATTCTGACAAAGATGAATTGACATTCAAATAAAATAACGGAAAAATTTGCGAGTTCAAAAAAATATATTACCTTTGCACTCGCATTTGCCGATATGGCTCAGTTGGTAGAGCAACGCATTCGTAATGCGTAGGTCCCGGGTTCGAGTCCCGGTATCGGCTCAAGCAAAGATCGTTTTACTCTTGCGGCAATAGCTCAGTTGGTAGAGCGTCGGCTTCCCAAGCCGAAGGTCACGGGTTCGACCCCCGCTTGCCGCTCAATTATTTTCCCCATCCGCTTATTTTTTTTCGTAAGTCTCCATGAATGGAAGCGTATTTATGGAACTGTGTTGGACCTATATGCCCTTTTCTCAGTCAAATAATATTGCTGTGTGTTGAACGATTCAACAATAGTTGGTCAAATAATAGAACCTTTATGAAGCGTGAATACACAGATATAAACTTTTTGGTGTCTCCATTCCCATACCGAACCGGCACGTATGTACTTCCCTCAAGTCTTTGCATTTTCCATTCCGTTATTGGCTTCCTGTATGGTGTCCCATCTGAATTTTATCCTTATTTTCTGTACAACTTCACACGCAAGCTTCTGGATATAAGTTTTTTGCAAAGTAAACCTTCTGTTTTGTAAAGTGTATTTTGCAAACCTCGTGTTTTTTTCAATAATAATTTGAAATGTTTGCGAATTAATTATTAACTTTGCACACGCATTGACAGATAGCTTCTGTCTTGGCGAGCAATATTTAAATAACGTTATAGATCTTTTATGTATTATTTGTTTATCACCGTTTTGTTAACGGCTGTCGTCTTGGTAGTTGCGGCCTATGCCATCGCCAAGTTGATAGGGCCCCGTTCCTACAATCCGGTTAAAGGAGAACCATTTGAGTGTGGTGTGCCTACCCGCGGCTCTTCCTGGCTGCCTGTACATATCGGCTACTACCTCTTCGCCATCCTTTTCCTGATGTTCGACATAGAGACCGTGTTTCTCTATCCATGGGCAGTCGTTGTTAAGCAGTTTGGAGTCATGGCTCTCTTGAGTATTGGCTTTTTCCTGTTGGTATTGGTATTTGGGCTGGCCTATGCTTGGCGGAAAGGAGCATTGGAATGGAAGTAAGAAAGCCTAAAATCAAAGCTGTCCCTTACGATGATTGGAAAGACAATGGCACCCTTGAGAAAATGGCCGATGAGCTTAATGAGGGTGGTGTGAACCTTGTGCTTGGCAATCTTGACCAGTTGATCAACTGGGGGCGTAGCAATTCTCTTTGGTCACTCACTTTTGCCACTTCTTGTTGTGGCATTGAGTTTATGGCTACGGGATGTGCCCGTTACGACTTTTCTCGTTTTGGTTTTGAGGTGACTCGCAACTCACCTCGCCAAGCCGACTTAATTATGTGTGCCGGCACTATCACCAACAAGATGGCCCCGGCTCTCAAGCGGCTTTACGACGAGATGGCCGAACCCAAATATGTTGTAGCTGTCGGTGGTTGTGCCATTTCCGGCGGCCCGTTCAAGAGCAGCTACCATGTTGTTCGAGGCATCGACGAGATAATCCCTGTAGATGTTTATATCCCCGGATGCCCACCGCGTCCCGAAGCTATCATGTATGGCATGATGCAGTTGCAGCGTAAGGTGAAGGTCGAGAAATTTTTCGGTGGAGCCAACCATAAGCAGAATGCAGAAGAACGCCTGTTGGGCAAGAGCAACGAGGAGTTGACGTTTGAGAACAAACTGGGCATTTCCGTAGAAGAGGTTCGCAAGGCACGTGCCGAAGAGTGGGGGACTGCGGCTGCCCCGGCCCCTGCCAAGGCTCCGGCCAAACCGGCCCCTGCCCCCAAGAAAGATACCATCGTCGTGGACAAGGCTCCCTCCAAGGAAGATGTGGAGAAGCTCGGCAACGAACTCGATAAGCTGAAGAGTGGAGAACAGCCAGCAGTTGCTGACGCGGCATCTGAGAACACTAATATATAATAAGGTGGAAAAATGAAATTAGAAAACAAAGAATTCGGTTTTGATAACTTTGTCTCGGAGATGACAAAGTTGAAGAATGAGAAGCATTTCGACTACCTTGTTACGATTGTAGGTGAAGACTTCGGAGAAGAAGGTCTCGGATGTATCTACATTCTTGAGAACACCGACACGCACGAACGTGTGAGTGTCAAGCAGATTGCCAAACAGATTGGCGATAACTACGTGCTTCCTACGACTTACCACTTGTGGAAGATTTCAAATCTTCTCGAACGTGAGGTGTATGATTTTTTGGGGATTAAGTTCCTCGGACACCCCGACATGCGGCGTCTTTATCTGAGAAACGACTTTAAGGGTTATCCGCTCCGCAAGGACTTCCGGCCCGAGGGCACTTATTCGCTTGTGGATGATGAGGAACCCGACTATGGCTTGGAATATTCTCTTGACAGGAATGGCAACCTTGTGAGCAAGCAGAACAAGCTATTCACCGATGACGACTTCGTTATCAATATCGGACCGCAGCATCCTTCCACCCATGGTGTGCTTCGCCTTCAGACCATCCTCGACGGTGAGACCATCAAGAAGATTTATCCCCATTTGGGATATATTCACCGCGGTATCGAGAAAATGTGTGAGAGTTATACTTATCCGCAAACATTGGCTTTGACCGACCGCATGGATTATTTGAGTGCTATGCAGACTCGTCATGCCCTTTGTGGTGTCATAGAAGAGGCTATGGGTGTGGAGCTCTCCGATCGTATCAAGTACATTCGTACCATCATGGACGAGCTTCAACGTATCGATTCCCACTTGCTCTATTTGGGATGTTTCGCCCAAGATCTCGGTGCCCTGACGGCTTTCCTCTATTGCATGCGCGACCGTGAACACGTGCTTAATGTCATGGAAGAGACCACTGGTGGTCGTCTCATCCAGAACTACTACCGCATCGGTGGAGTGCAGGAAGACATCGACCCCAACTTTGTGCAGAATGTCAAGACACTTTGCACCTACCTCAAGCCTATGATTCAGGAGTATTTGGATGTGTTTGGTGACAATGTCATCACGCACAATCGTTTGGAGAAGGTGGGTGTCATGGATAAGAAAAACTGTATCAGCTATGGTGTGACCGGATGCTCTGGACGCGCCTCCGATTGGCGTAGCGATGTGCGCAAGAATCATCCATACGCGCTCTATGGCGAGGTGGACTTTGAAGAGATTGTTTGTGATACACGCGATAGCATGGGCCGCTACTATAACCGTATAGAGGAAATCAAGCAGAGCATCCGTATCATCGAACAGCTGATAGACAATATTCCAGAGGGTGATTTCTACATCAAGCAGAAGCCGGTCATCAAAGTGCCCGAAGGGCAATGGTACTTTTCCACCGAGGGCAGTCGTGGTGAGATAGGTGTCTATCTTGACAGTCGTGGTGACAAGTCACCCTATCGCTTGAAGCTTCGTCCCATGGGATTGAACCTTGTGGCCGCTCTTGACGAGATGTGTCGTGGCGAGAAAGTAGCTGACTTGATTACGGTCGGTGCCGGTTTAGATTATATTATTCCTGATATTGATAGATAGTTATGTTCGATTTTAGTATAGTTTCAAATTGGATAGACCTGCTGCTTCGCCAGACTTTGGGTCTCGGAGATTTTCCGGCTATTCTGATAGAGTGTGTGCTTGTGGGTGTAGGCATCCTGTTGGCATACGCCTTGATAGCCATTGTGTTGATCTTCATGGAACGTAAGGTATGTGCCTATTTTCAGTGCCGTATTGGACCTATGCGCGTGGGTCCTTGGGGCTTGTTGCAAGTGTTTGCTGATGTACTGAAGATGCTCATCAAGGAAATCTTTGTAGTGGACAAGGCCGACCGCCTGCTTTACTACATTGCTCCTTTCCTGGTGATTGTTGCTTCTGTTGGAACATTCTCGTTCCTTCCTTGGAATAAGGGCATGCACGTGCTTGACTTCAATGTGGGTGTATTTCTTGTGACGGCTATCAGTTCTATTGGCGTATTGGGTATTTTCCTTGCCGGTTGGGGTTCCAACAACAAGTATTCTGTAGTGTCGGCCATGCGTGGTGCCGTGCAGATGATTTCCTACGAAATGTCGCTCGGCCTTTGTCTGATCAGTGCTGTTGCCATTACCGGTACGATGCAGATGAGTGGTATTGTCGAGGCTCAGACCGGACCGTGGAAGTGGTTGGTGGTGCAAGGACATATTCCTGCCATTCTGGCTTTCTTGGTGTTCCTTGTGGCAGGTAATGCAGAAGCCAACCGCGGACCTTTCGACTTGGCTGAGGCTGAGAGTGAGCTGACTGCAGGTTATCATACCGAGTATTCCGGCATGGGATTCGGTTTTTATTATCTTGCTGAATACCTCAATCTCTTTGTTATTTCCGGTTTGGCTGCCGCCGTTTTCCTCGGTGGTTGGGCACCTCTTAATATCGGTGTCGTTGCCTTCGACAATGTGATGAACCACATCCCGGGTTTCATTTGGTTCTTTGGCAAAGCATTCTTTGTGGTGTGGTTGCTCATGTGGGTCAAGTGGACCTTTCCTCGTCTGCGTGTCGACCAGATATTAAAGCTGGAGTGGAAGTATCTCATGCCCCTGATGCTCTTTGTGTTGGTTCTCACTACTGTTTGTGTAGCATTGGACTGGACTTTATAATAGATTAAAGAAATGGAAAAGAAACAATCATATTTCGGTGAGATTGGTGCTGCCATGAAAACGCTCGCTGTTGGTATGAAAACCACTCTGCGAGAGTATTTCACACCGAAGAGCACAGAGCAGTATCCTGAAAACCGCAAGACCACTCTCCATTTGAGTCCTCGTCATCGTGGCCGTCTGGTCTTTAAGCGTGATGAGAACGAGAATCACAGATGTGTGGCCTGTACGATGTGTGAGAAGGCATGTCCTAACGGAACTATTGTGCTTACACATGAAATGGTTGCCGACCCTGAGACCGGCAAGAAAAAACGCCAGTTGATAGATTATCAATACGATCTCGGCGACTGTATGTTCTGCCAACTTTGCGTGAACGCCTGCAATTTTGATGCCATTGAGTTTACCAACGATTTTGAGCAGGCAGTCTTCGACCGCAGTAAGTTGGTGCTCCATCTTGACAAGGAGGTTTATAAAGGCGGTTCGTTGCCCGGACTCATCAAGGGTGGAGCTCCGCTGGAGATAGGTAAGTTTAACACCAAAACAAAATAGAAAGATGGCAAATATAGTAATGTTTTGCATTTTGGCTGCGGTCATTCTAGGTTCGGCCGTCATGTGCGTGATGACTAAAAGGATTATGCGGGCTGCCACTTTTTTGCTGTTCGTGCTGTTCGGTGTTGCAGGCATTTATTTTCTGCTTGACTACACCTTTCTTGGTACGGCACAGATAGCAGTCTATGCCGGTGGCATCACGATGGTCTACATCTTTGCCATTCAGTTGGTTAGCAAGCAGACTCTTCAAGGAGTCGTGGAACGCTTCAAGGGCAGTCGTGTGCTTGGAGGTGCTGTTGTTTCGCTTGTCGGCTTGGCCACGGTGGTAGTGGTATTGCTTAAAAACCGTTTTATAGATTTTGCTGCCCAGTCTGCTGTGGGGGAAATACCCATGAATACTATAGGTACAGCCCTTTTAGGTTCGGAGAAATATCAGTATGTACTGCCTTTTGAGTTCATCTCTGTATTTCTTCTGGCCTGCATTATTGGGGGTATAATGATAGCAAGAAAGGAGGATGACAAATGATACCAGTAGGATGTTATTTGGTGCTTAGCGCACTTTTGTTCTTTATCGGCGTGTTCGGTTTCGTCACCCGCCGTAATTTGATAGCCATGCTCATTTCCGTGGAACTTATTTTGAATGCAGCTGATCTCAACTTTGCTGTGATCAACCGTATTCTGTTCCCGGGACAACTTGAAGGGTTCTTCTTCACGCTGTTTTCCATCGGTGTGAGTGCTGCCGAGACAGCTGTGGCTATTGCCATTATTATCAACGTTTACCGCAACTATCACAGTGATCAGGTGAACAGTATTGAAAACATGAAATTATAAAAATGATGGATTACAGTTATGTATTTTTGATACTTCTTCTTCCTGCGCTCTCATTTGTCGTGTTGGCTTTGGCGGGAATGAAAATGTCACATAAGCTGGCTGGACTCATCGGTACCACTTCACTCGGTATCGTGACGGTCCTTTCCTATATGACGGCTTTCCTGTATTTTACAGCAGATCGTGGTGCCGATGGGACATACGCCACAATGGTGCCCTATAATTTTACATGGTTGCCTTTAGGTAATTTGCATTTTGACATGGGCATTTTGCTTGATCCCATCTCGGTGATGATGCTGATAGTGATATCCACGGTGAGTTTGATGGTTCACATCTATTCCTTTGGATACATGCACGGCGAAAAAGGTTTTCAGCGTTATTATGCCTTCTTGTCGTTATTCACCATGTCTATGCTTGGATTGGTTGTGGCCACGAACATTTTCCAGATGTATCTTTTTTGGGAGCTTGTGGGTGTGTCTTCCTATCTGCTCATCGGATTCTATTATCCCTTGCATGCAGCTGTGGCAGCCTCCAAAAAGGCTTTCATCGTTACACGCTTTGCCGATATGTTCTTTTTGATCGGTATTCTGATCTTCGGTTATTACACCCAGTCGTTCAGCTTCTCCTTTGTCGGTGACATTGTGATGGGCGCAGGCACTACTCCTTTTATAGCATGTGATACTGTGAGGGCTGTTACGACCGGTGGCTTGATTCTGCCCACGGCATTGGTGCTGATGTTCATTGGTGGAGCTGGTAAGAGTGCCATGTTCCCACTGCACATTTGGTTACCGGATGCTATGGAGGGCCCGACACCTGTTTCAGCATTAATTCATGCTGCTACTATGGTTGTTGCCGGCGTTTTCCAAATAGCCCGTATGTTTCCTTTGTGGGTGCAATATGCTCCCGAACAGATGAGCATTGTGGTTTGGGTTGGTGTCTTTACCGCTTTCTATGCAGCTGCTGTGGCTTGTGCGCAAAGCGATATCAAACGAGTGTTGGCTTTCTCGACCATTTCGCAGATTGCTTTCATGATGGTATCTTTGGGTGTCAGCCTTCCCGGCCATGAGGCTGTGCTTGACAATCACACTCAGCTGGGGTATATGGCCGGTATGTTCCATCTGTTCACACATGCCATGTTCAAGGCTTGCCTATTTCTTGGAGCCGGCTGTATCATCCATGCCGTACACTCCAACGAGATGTCGGCTATGGGGGGGCTTCGCAAATATATGCCCATCACCCATGCCACATTCTTGATTTCATGTTTGGCTATTGCAGGCATTCCTCCATTTTCGGGGTTCTTCTCTAAAGACGAAATTCTTACCGCTTGTATGCACTACAGTCCGATAGTGGGATGGATCATGACCGGTGTGGCAGCCATGACGGCTTTCTATATGTTCCGTCTTTATTATGGGATATTCTGGGGGACGGAGAATAAGGAACTTCATGCAGAGCACACGCCCCATGAGGCTCCTCTGACTATGACCTTTCCGCTGATATTCCTTTCCGCCATCACCATAGTCTGTGGTTGGCTCCCTCTGGATGGCAGTTGGATGCCGTTCGGTCACTTTGTGAGTGCGAGCGGTCAGGCCTATGATATCCACCTTGATTGGGCTGTTGCCGGAACCAGTATTGTTATAGCTTTGTTGAGCATCGCATTGGCCACTTATATCTATAAAGGTGAAAAGCAGCCGGTTGCCGATGCCCTTTACAGGAAATTTCCCAGGCTTCATCGTGCGGCCTATAAGCGTTTCTATCAGGATGAGATCTGGCAGTTTGTCACTCATAAGGTAATCTTCCGCTGCATCAGCCGTCCCATTGCGTGGTTCGACCGTCAGTGTGTTGATGGATTTATGAATTTCCTCGCATGGGGGACACAGGAAGCCGGAGAGAGCATCCGGCCATGGCAAAGTGGCGATGTGCGTTCCTATGCCGTGTGGTTCTTGACGGGTACAATAGCATTGACCTTGGTCTTACTTGCTATTATGCTGTAATGTCTCACTAATAAAAGAATCAAAATAAGATGAATATATTAACATTATTCGTAGTAATCCCCATTTTGATGTTGGCAGGCCTTTGGCTTTCCAAGAATGACAATCAGGTGCGTGGGGTGATGGTTGCCGGTTCCACTTGTTTGTTGGGACTCGCCATCTATTTGGTTTTCGCATTTCTTGATTTGCGTGAGACAATGCCTGCTGACCAGTATCCGATGCTTTTCACTTACAGTGTGCCTTGGTTTGAACCGCTCAATATCGAATACGCTATTGGTGTCGACGGCATCTCTGTTGTCATGATATTGCTTTCAGCCATCATTGTCTTTACAGGTACATTTGCTTCTTGGCAACTGGAGCCCATGAAGAAGGAGTATTTCCTTTGGTTTGTATTGTTGAGTACAGGTGTCTTCGGTTTCTTTATATCCGTAGACTTGTTCACCATGTTCATGTTCTATGAGGTAGCACTGATTCCCATGTATCTTCTCATCGGTGTGTGGGGAACCGGAGCCAAGGAATATGCAGCCATGAAGTTGACGTTGATGCTGATGGGCGGTTCTGCCTTGTTGATTATCGGCATTTTGGGCATTTATTACTTCAGTGGTGCAACGACCATGAATATCAATGAAATTTCTGCCTTGGCTAATATCCCGGAAAATGTTCAAAAAGTATTCTTCCCGTTTGTATTTATCGGTTTCGGCGTACTTGGTGCCCTGTTCCCGTTCCACACATGGTCTCCCGATGGTCACGCCAGTGCCCCGACGGCAGTTTCTATGCTTCATGCCGGTGTGCTGATGAAATTGGGTGGATATGGCTGTTTCCGCATCGCCATGTACCTCTTGCCCGGTGCACTTGACACTTGGGCACCGGTTTTCCTTGTGTTGACAACCATCTCTGTGGTTTATGGTGCATTCTCTGCCTGTGTGCAAACCGACTTGAAGTACATCAATGCTTATTCTTCTGTATCACACTGTGGCATGGTGCTTTTTGCATTGTTGATGATGACGCAGACCGCTATTACCGGTGCCATTCTTCAGATGCTCTCGCATGGCTTGATGACTGCTTTGTTCTTTGCTGTCATTGGTATGATTTATCACCGTGCCGGGACGCGTGATGTACGCTATCTCGGTGGCTTGATGAAGATCGTGCCTTTCCTCTCATGCGGCTATGTCATTGCCGGTTTGGCCAACTTGGGACTTCCCGGCTTCTCCGGCTTTGTTGCAGAAATGACCATCTTCGTAGGTTCATTCGAAAATGCAGACACGTTCCATCGTGCATGTACCATCATCGCTTGTACCTCCATTGTTGTGACGGCTGTTTACATCTTGCGCGTTGTTGGTAAGATTCTTTTCCAGCAAGTACCCAATCAGGAGTTCTACAAACTCCATGATGCCTCTTGGGATGAGCGTGTGGCAGTCATAGGGCTGATTGCCTGTGTCGCCGGTCTCGGCCTGTTCCCTTATTGGGCAAGCCATATCATTACGGGCGCGGTAGGGCCTGTCATTCAGCACATTGGCAGTTTTGCAAATATCGCTGCGCTTTAACAGATAAAAGAAGAAATAATTATGAATATCGATTATAGTCAATTTCTCAAGATGATACCGGAGGTCACGCTGATGACTATTCTGGTAATAGCCTTCATTGCCGACTTTTGTAGTTCTAAGGCTTCTGAGCGTAAATGGTTCAATCCACTGATGTGTGTGTTGATGCTGGTGCATATCCTTATCAATTTGAGTCCTGTTGCTACAAGTACGACTTTTGGCGGCATGTATGCTACCAATGCTTCCATAGGTGTCATCAAATCTATATTGGCCGTGGGCACACTGATTGTGATGATTCAGGCAAAGGAATGGCTTTCTCGTAAAGATACTGCCTTTAAAGAGGGAGAGTTCTATATGCTCGTAGTCTCAACTTTGTTGGGTATGAACATGATGGTAAGTGCCAACCATTTCCTTCTGTTCTTTCTTGGATTGGAAATGGCTTCCGTCCCCATGGCATGTTTAGTAGCCTTTGACAAGTATCGCCACAATTCGGCAGAAGCCGGTGCAAAGTTTATTCTTACGGCAACCTTCTCAAGCGGAGTGATGTTGTATGGCATCTCTTTCCTGTATGCGGCAGCCGGTAATCTTTATTTTGATGATATCAACCTTACGGCTTCACCGTTGACAATCATGGGACTTGTGTTCTTCTTCAGTGGACTTGGCTTCAAGATTTCTCTCGTACCTTTCCACTTTTGGACAGCCGATTCCTATCAAGGGGCACCGACAACCGTTACGGGCTATCTTTCCGTTGTATCCAAAGGAGCCGCCGCCTTTACTCTCTGTGCCATTTTGATGAAAGTCTTCTCTCCGATGCTTGAGTATTGGCAGTACTTGCTCTTCATTGTGATAGTCCTTTCCATTACCGTAGCCAATCTTTTTGCCATTCGTCAGAGTGACTTGAAACGCTTTATGGCCTTCAGCTCCATCTCCCAAGCCGGTTATATCATGTTGGCTGTGGTTGGTGACAATGCGATGAGTACGACAGCTTTGTCATACTATGTATTGGTTTATGTTGTAGCCAACATGAGTGTGTTTACCATCATCAGTGCCATTGAGGAGCATAATGGGGGAGTCGTGGACATGGATAGCTATAATGGTCTTTATAAGACCAATCCAAAGTTGGCTTTCTTGATGACATTGGCTTTGTTCTCTTTGGGCGGTATTCCACCTTTTGCAGGTATGTTTTCAAAGTTTTTTGTCTTCATGGCCGCATTGAAAGGAGCTGATATCACTACCACAATGGGAGGCTTGGCGTATGCAGTGGTATTTATTGCTTTGTTGAATACAGTGGTCAGCCTTTACTACTATTTGCTCATCGTCAAAGCGATGTTCATTAAACATAATGATAATCCGTTGCCGACTTTCACCAGTCATGCTAACACCAAGCTGGCATTGGCTCTGTGTACACTTGGCGTGGTTGCTTTTGGCGTTTGCTCATTTGTTTATAATTGGATAAACGTTGCATCCGTAGGATAGTTTTTGCAAGCACAAAGATAAAAGGAGAAATCCCATGACGACACAACTCGTCATGGGATTTCTCCTTTTCTATTGGCTTTATATGTTATGTCCTGATGCCGAACCTTCCTAATCTCTAATAGTGGAAAGGGCAGGTACATGTGGCTTGGCCCCTGTTAATGGCCTATCGCGAGCCTTAAGAATCTGGGCGTATAGCCTTTTAGGCTTTTGGCGACAGCTTCGGGAGTACCCGATGCAAGAAGCGTTCCGCCGCCTCGACCACCTTCCGGTCCCATGTCAATGATATAGTCTGCAAGTTTGATGACATCAAGGTTGTGCTCAATAATGATGACGGTATTGCCTCTGTCAACAAGTTTTTGAAGAACATCCATCAAAATACGAATGTCCTCAAAATGGAGTCCTGTTGTCGGTTCATCAAGGATATACATCGTCCGCCCTGTATCTTTCTTTGACAATTCCGTTGCCAGTTTCACGCGCTGACTTTCGCCACCGGACAGCGTAGTGGAGGATTGTCCGAGTTTGATATATCCCAATCCTACATTTTGCAGGGCTTTAATGCGTGGGAGAATTTGTGGTACATTCTCAAAAAAATCAACTGCCTGATTGATGGTCATATCAAGAACATCGGCAATGGATTTTCCTTTAAACCTGACCTCAAGAGTCTCTCTATTGTATCTTTTGCCGTGACATTCTTCACAAGGTACCATCACGTCAGGCAGAAAATTCATTTCGATGGTCTTGTAGCCGTTTCCTGCGCATGTTTCGCATCGCCCCCCTTTCACGTTAAAAGAGAAACGCCCCGGTTTGTAGCCTCTGATCTTAGCTTCGGGCAAATTGACAAACAACGCGCGAATATCGCTGAATACACCCGTGTAGGTGGCCGGATTTGAACGGGGCGTGCGTCCTATGGGGCTTTGGTCCACATTGACCACTTTGTCTATATTCTCAATGCCTTCTATCTTTTTGAATGCCATTGGCTTTTTCAATGACCGGTAGAAGTGATGTGACAGAATCGGTTGAAGGGTCTCATTGATAAGTGTAGATTTTCCCGAACCGGAGACCCCTGTAACTACAGTGAGCGTCCCAAGAGGAAAAGTGACATCCACATTTTTAAGATTGTTTCCTTTACAGCCCTTTAAGGTAATCATTTTGCCATTACCCTTTCGTCTTTGTGTCGGAACTTCTATCTTTCTTTCACCATTCAGGTAGTCGGCCGTAATCGTATGTTGCTTGAGCATTTCAGCAGGAGTGCCCTGAAACACAACTTCTCCACCTTTACGTCCGGCCTTAGGGCCTATATCAATAATCCAGTCGGCAGCCCGCATCATGTCTTCATCATGTTCTACGACAATCACCGTGTTGCCCATGTCACGCAGCTCTTTTAAGGAATTGATAAGCCGTTCGTTGTCACGTTGATGTAATCCTATGCTCGGTTCATCAAGGATGTAAAGCACATTCACCAGTTGGCTTCCTATCTGTGTCGCCAAACGGATACGTTGGCTTTCACCACCCGACAGTGTGGCAGACTGGCGATTCAACGAAAGATAGTCCAGTCCCACTTCCAAAAGAAAAGTCACACGCGAACGAAGTTCTTTGACGATCTCCGTGGCTATCTTCTTTTTTGTGGGTTCCAAATGTTCCTCCACATGCTCGAGCCATTCTTTTAATTCCGAGATGTCGAGATTGGCGACTTCGGAAATGTTTTTCTCCCAGATTCTGTATGACAATGACTCACGTTTCAGTCGTTGACCGTGACATTCCGGACACTCTACTTCGGCAAGGAATTGGTCGGCCCATTTTTGTCCGCTCGTCGAGTCATCGTTGTCCATGACTGTGCGCAAATATTTGATGACACCATCGAATGAGATGAAATAATCGCTGGTGGTATGCACCTTCTCTCGGTCTATCTTTAGAGATTCGAGCGAACCATACAAGATTTCATCCATGGCCTCTTTTGGAATGTCTTTGACAGGTGTCTTCAGTTTGCAGCCAAACCTCTCCAATATGGCCTCGATTTGCCAAAATATCATTTGGTTTTTGTATTTCCCCAAAGGTACGATGGCACCTTCGTAAATACTTAGTTTGGGATCCGGGATAACCTTTCCGAGGTCTATCTCATTGATGACTCCTAACCCCTTGCAGTGCGGGCATGCCCCTTCGGGAGAGTTGAAGGAAAAAATGTTAGGTGCCGGATCGCCGTATGCAAGTCCGGTGATAGGATCCATGAGCCGTTTGGAGAAGTTTTTGATTTCTCCGCTGTCCTTGTCCATAATCATCAAGACACCTTCACCTTGTTTCATGGCCACCTGGATGCTTTTTCTCAATCGTTCATCTTCTTTGTTCTGAACAGCAAGTTTGTCGATGACTACTTCGATGTTGTGGTTCTTGTATCGATCAACTTTCATTCCGCGCACAATCTCCTGTATCTCACCGTCTATGCGTATGTTGAGATAACCCTTTCTGCGCATACTCTCAAAAAGTTCGCGATAGTGGCCTTTCCGTTGACGGACAAGTGGGGCGAGGAGGTAGATACGCTTGCCCATATAGTCATTGAGAATCATGTCAATGACTTGTTCTTCGGTATATTTCACCATTTTCTCTCCGCTCATATAGCTGTAGGCCGTACCCGCCCGTGCATACAGCAAGCGCAGGTAGTCATACACCTCTGTCGTGGTTCCGACAGTAGAACGGGGATTTTTGTTGGTTGTCTTCTGTTCGATGCTGATAACCGGACTCAATCCTGTAATCTTGTCCACGTCCGGTCGTTCCATGTTGCCTAAAAAGTTGCGTGCGTATGCAGAGAAAGTCTCTATATACCGGCGCTGCCCTTCAGCAAATATGGTGTCGAATGCCAAAGAGGATTTTCCTGATCCCGAGAGCCCTGTGATTACCGTCAATGAGTTGCGGGGTATCACGACATCCACATTCTTTAGATTGTGTACACGTGCTCCCCATACACATATTTTCCGTTCTGAGTCCAAAAAGTCTTGTTCAGTTTGTGCTATCTTGTGATTCATTCTTTCTTGTTCTAATGGCCTATTCTGTGACAGTCGATGCTTCGGTGTATCCCCTCAGCAAATTGACATCCTTTTTGATGTTGAATATTCGCCCGTCAGCACCTTTCGCTTTCACCAATACGAAGTAAACACCCTGTTTAACGTCTTTTCCCTTATAGGTACCGTCCCATCCATTGGCCGGATTATCCCATTCATACAGTTTTTGTCCCCAGCGGTTGAAGATGTAGGCATGAAACTCCACGAGTGATTGGTAGCCCGCCTTTGCTTTATAGATGTCATTTATTCCATCTCCATTTGGCGAAAAAGCGTTGGGCATCTCCAGTTTGCTTTCTGAGATCGAAATCGTTATCGGCTCCTCTTCGTTAGACACTTCTATGGCAGTTTGTCCGCTCTTGCTGAATTTGGCATAACAAATGATGCGATGACTTCCGGCTACATTAAAGGTGAAATCAGTATTTTGCTCATATCTTACAAGATAGGGGGAAGTGTTGTTGTCAGTATAAAATCTCCATTCGTAATAGGGAGTCCACCCATCTGTGGCTGTGGGATTGGCCTGTAGCTTGACCGTAATGGGGGCCGACCCGCTAAAACTCGTTCCCTCCTCGGTGTGCCCTTCAGCATCGGTAAACGTTGCATTGGGAGAAATAGTGGGGTAATCTTGTGCATTGACAGTGACTATCGACAGACACGAAATGGCCAATGCTAATATTAGTTTAATTTTCCTTTCCATATCGTTTAATTATGCAAAGTTAATAAAAAGATGAAAGATAATCAATGTGGGATAATAGATTTTTTGTATTTTTGCACTTGAATACAAAATACCTATGGATATGAGACATTTTTTAAGATATTTGTTGTTGTCCCTCACTTTGCTTTTAAGCGTATCTGTATTTGGACAAAGCACCAAGTGGCGCGATATTTATCAGACAAAGAAAAAGGACACGCTGTTTGGCATTGCAAACAAGTACGGCATCACCGTGCCCGACTTGTTGGATGCCAATCCCGATATGAAGACCGAAGGCTATGTGCTTAAAAAAGGGACGACAGTCTTCATTCCATTTGCAAAGCCGGAACGGTCAGCAAATAGTGTCAAGACACCTGCAACGCCCGCTAAGGTGGTGACATCCGCAAAGGCAGCCACTCCGTCATCGGCCATTCGCGTAGGCATGATGTTGCCCCTGCATGATGTGGATGGCGACGGTCGGCGGATGGTCGAGTACTACCGTGGCTTTCTCATGGCCGTTGAAGACATGAAGCGACAAGGTTTCTCCACCGAAGTATACGCTTGGAATGTTCCTATTGATGCAGATATGCGGCAAACGTTGCTGAAAGAGGGGGCCACGAAGTGTGATGTTATTTTTGGACCTCTATATTCCAAGCAGGTTGCAGCGCTTGGGGAGTTTTGCAAGGCATACGACATAAAGATGGTCATTCCTTTTTCTATCAGTGGAAACGAAGTGAATACCAACAGGCAGGTTTACCAAGTCTATCAATCGGCAGAATCGCTTAACCGATCGGCCATCAATGCCTATTTGAATCGATTCCCCAATGCTCATCCCATTTTCATCGATTGTAATGATACGGCTTCGACGAAAGGGATATTTACTTTCGGACTCCGCAAGCAGTTGGAAAGTCGTGGCATCAAATACAGCATCACAAATCTCAACTCGTCGCCCGAAGCTTTTGCCAAGGCTTTCGACCGCTCTAAGCAGAATGTCGTTATTCTTAATTCGGGACGTTCTCCTCTGCTGACTGCTGCATTAAACAAACTCGACCTGCTTAACAGCCAATACCCCGGTTTGGTAGTTTCTCTGTATGGCTATACCGAGTGGTTGATGTATACCAAGTACAATCTTGACCGTTTCTTCCGTTATGACACTTATATCCCTTCCACTTTCTATTATAATGCTTCCAATGCGAAGACTGTAGACTTGGAACGGCGCTATAAGTCGCTTTTCGGGGCGGATATGCTGTTTGCCATGCCTCGCTTTGCCCTTATTGGTTACGACCAGGCACAGTTCTTTCTCCGTGGATTTAAGCGGTTTGGTAAGAACTTCACAGGGGAGAAGGCGCAAAACACCTACCAACCGCTGCAAACGCCATTGTATTTTGAGAAAGCCGGACGTGGCGGATTCCAGAATCATAGTTTCCTGTTGATTCATTACACTTTCAACAAACAGATAGAGTCTATTGCCTATTGATATGGCCGTTCTGCAGTAGCATGGGCTTAAGAGAAGTAGGGAAGGTGTCTTGGTGCATGCAAATTGTAGAGTGTTTACAGACAGTGTGACAGATAGAAAAAGAATAATATGAGAATACATAAAAAGGTGTCGGCCATCATGGCCATATATCTGTTAACATCCGCTTCCGCCCATTCGCAGATAGGCGAGCATCGCAACGATTTTGCCGTTGGTGTCAATGGCGGCTATGTGTTGAGCAATGTAGGCTTCGATCCTTCGGTGTCTCAAGGTTACCACGGCGGCATCACCGGCGGACTGTCATTCCGGTATGTGTGTGAAAAATATTTTAAGACCATTTGTGCCATTCAAGCCGAGGTGAACTATGCCTCACTTGGTTGGAAAGAGGATATAAAGACAGTTAACAATGAGCCGGTCATCAATGAAGAAACCGGTTTGGCTGAGGAGTATAGTCGCACCATTAACTATGTACAAGTTCCCATGTTTGCCCACCTCGCATGGGGACGCGAAAGCAAAGGTGCCAATTTCTTTGTTAATTTGGGGCCACAGTTTGGCTATTATTTAAGTGAATCCACCACGACCAATTTTGAATTGAGCAAGCGCAACCAGTCTCTTACGACAGGGCGCAGCAACACGGTCGTCGCCCAAGACACCATGAGTGTAGAGAAGAAGTTCGACTATGGCATTGCCGTAGGCTTGGGTGTTGAATATTCCGTACCTAAGATCGGGCATTTTCAAGTCGAGGCCCGTTACTATTATGGACTTGGCAATATTTATGGTAGCAGCAAACGTGACTTCTTTGGCAAGAGCAATTTTGGCAACATCGTTATTAAGGCGAGCTACCTTTTCGACCTCGTCCGCACACGAAAGAAATAGCACTTTTGCGCTGCCTTAACAGGGAGGGGCGGAGTGGAACACATACTCCAGCCCGCCCTTTATGTTATAATCAGGTGTTGCACGTTCGTCGGACAGTTGCCATTTGATGGGATGAATGAAAGCATGTATCAGTCACACACCGATAAAACCTGTGAAAGTTGTCTCCACAAGAAGACTGATGGTGGCGAATAAACTTAACAAAAATACATCCGCAGAAATCTTTCAACCAGAATGGAAAGTAGGCTTCAAACCATCGGGAAAACCTACCGAATTTTTCTTTCCGGATCTCCGGGCTTGCGAAAGAGCCACACTTGAAAGCTGAAATGGGCACAGTTGCGACGCAACTGTGCCCATTTTGCAAACTCGTTTGGACCCTTTCAGACCCGTTTCCGAACTCTAATTCATGTTGATAAAATTCAAATAGCTGATTGTCAGCGTTTTGGAAATGTCGCTAAAATCGCTTATTTACGGTCAAGTGGGTTGTCGGTTGTGAATATCGTAATATGAGAGGCCGAAAATGAATAAATGTTTTGACAATTATTCTGTCCGGTGTTCTCCTCCGCTAAACATTGACAGAGCTCTAATGTCCTTTTCATGCTTCTCTGCTATTGGAAAAGGCAGAGTGTGGAAAAGATAATAAAAAGGCTGCACAATGGGCAGCTTTTTAAAAATAGGGGAGGGGCTTGGGCATATCGCTTTAGGTTTTCTTGTCGGTTTTGCCGGTCAGGGTGACTCTGAATGAAAAGAACCGAAAGATCCCGGCTCCGTTTAAATGGCGTTGATATCTACATACCCTCGCATGACGGCATAGATGGTGAGTGCCGACACGCTCTTCAGGCCCAACTTCTCTTGGATATTCTTGCGGTGGGTGATGACGGTCGTCAACCCGATGTTGAGCGTTTCTCCTATCTCCTTGTTTATTTTCCCCTGAGCCACGAGTGATAGTACTTCTATCTCCCGGTCGGTCAGTATCTTGGCCCTTAAAGCCCTTGGAAGTTCCGGTAGGTTTCTGCCATCGGCATGGCCCGTTTGCTCTAATTGCAGCAGGCTACGCACAAGATGGTCTTCCGAGACATTGGTACATAGACAGCGGAAATCTCTCATTTGTGAGTTGGGATCCTGCGAGGTGGTGAGGACAAAGGTCTTCGATTGCCGGTCAAGGAAAAACTGTCTGTTGGCAATGACAATGTTCGTGGCAACGAAAAAGTGGACATAGGTGTCGGGATTGCTCTCCTGCAACTCTTCAAACGACCCGAATGTGTCTATCGTCATGATGGGCATGACGTTTTGCAGGATGTGTTCCAGCCCTATCACTGCCAGTGTATTATTGTCTACAATGGCTATTTTGGGCCGCGTGGCTTTAGGTTTGCCTGTCGGCTCTCCGGCCGTTTGCATGTCTCCATGCGGGTGGCCTTCCATTTCTTTTGTATTTTTCATTATTTTTTCTGTTTCTTGTTAGAAAAATCCATAGTTGCAAGCAGTGTGTCCCCATTGGTCCTTATGCCTTTCGGCAACCTGCAGTTGCAAAGATAGATAAATATTTTTAGAGATCAGAGGAATGGAGCCAGGAAACTGGCCAACCATCCCCGCAGTTTTTGCCAACGTGTGCGTGTGTGATCCCATATTTCTTCCGTTAGGAGATAGCTGTCTTGCTTGTCTTTTTCAAACAATTCATCAAGTTGTCCGGTGGTGTAGGGATCCAAGATGACGGCGTTTTCCTCATAGTCCCAGCGCAGACTTCTTGCATTGAGATTGGCGCTCCCCACTGTACAAAACCGCCCGTCCACCATAATGATCTTGGTGTGGTGGAATCCCGCCGTGTACATCCATATATTGCAGCCCGCCTGCATCAGGTTGTGTGCATTGAAGAAACCGTAATCGGGAGTCAGTGGTATGTCGCTTCGGGTGCTGAGCATGATCTCCACCTTCACGCCTCTTTTGACGGCTTTGCGCAAGGCTTTTTTCAGCTTGTGGCTGAGTGTGAAGTAAGGGTTGATGATTTTAATGGAGTCTTTGGCATCGTTGATGGCGTTCAGGTAAAAGTAGCGGATGATGTCATTGCTTGTGTGCGGCTCGCGGTTGATGATGCCGACGGTCTTCTTGTAGGCCGTTGGAGTTGTATCTGGTTTCAGTCCCTTGAAGTAGTCCTGCCGCTTGGCCCGATAGTATTGTGGCCCGTGTATGTTCTGGCCGCTCACTTTGTTCCACATGCGCAGGAATATCTTTTGAAGCGTGTTCACCTCATCGCCGTCTATGCGGCAGTGCATGTCGTTCCAGCTCCCCACTAGTCGTGTGCCTTTTATATAATAGTCGGCCACATTCATCCCGCCGGTATAGGCTATCTGTCCGTCGATGACGACAATCTTGCGGTGGTCGCGGTTGAAAAGATCGTCTATCCACGGGAACCTTACCGGATTGAACTCGAATATCTCAATGCCCCTGCTGCGTATGTCGCGGATATGTCGCTTCTTGAGCGGCTGATTGTTGGAGCAGTTTCCAAACCCGTCAAACAGTGCGCGCACCTCGACTCCCGCTTTTGCCCTCTCCGCCAGCAGGTCAACCAAGGCGTTGGTGATGGAGTCATTGCGGAAATTGAAGTATTCCAAATGAACGCTTTTTTGGGCTTGACTGATGGCCTTGAACAGGTCGTCAAATTTCTCCTTGCCGTTCATCAGCAGTGTGACCGAGTTGTTGTGTGAGAATGTGATACCCTTCCCGCGGAGTTGTCCGGCGATGAGCGAATCGCTCGTCTGTGCTCCCACTGTGGTATAGAAAACGAGTAGGAGCAATGTTGTAACGCTATTCCGAAGTTTCATATTCCCCCTTAAATCATACATGCGTAGTGGTCGACCACTCCGAGCAGATGTCGTTCCTTGTCAGTCACCAGCACCGTGTGTATGCGGTGTTGTTGCATGATGCGTTGTATTTCCGTGATTTTGGTATTAGGCAACACGAGCTTGGGGGTGCGTGTCATGATTTCATCCACCGTATGGTCAAAGAATTTTGCCTGCCATTTTTCCATCGCCCGGCGAATGTCACCGTCGGTGATGAGCCCGGCCACCTTATCGTCTTCCAGCGAGACCCCCAGTCCCAGTTTGCCTTTGCTCACTTGGATAATGGCTTCCCCCAAGTGCATGTCTTGCGGGATAATGGGCAGTTGGTCGCTGCGCATCACATCTTCAGCCGTGGTGAGCAATCGTTTGCCCAGTTCGCCGCCGGGATGGAACTGTGCAAAGTCGCGTGGCTTGAAGTCTCTCACCTGCATCAGTGCCACGGCGAGGGCGTCTCCCATGGCCAAGGCTGCCGTGGTGCTGCTCGTGGGAGCCAAGTTGAGTGGGCAGGCCTCCTTCTTGACCCAAACCTTCAGATGAGCATTGCTGAATTTGGCCAAAAGCGACTTCTCGTTGCCCGTCATGGAGATGATGGGTACATTCATGTGCAACAGCATGGGGATGAAGCGCAGCAGTTCGTCGGTTTGCCCCGAATTGCTCAATGCCAGCACCACGTCATCGCTGGTCATCACGCCCAAGTCGCCATGATACACGTCAAGAGGGTTAATGAAAAAGGCCGGTGTACCGGTCGAGGCGAGAGTCGCGGCAATCTTTGCCCCTATGTTGCCGCTTTTTCCCACTCCCGTCACAATGATTTTGCCATGACATCGGTACATCATTTCCACGGCTTTGGAAAAGTTCTCATCCATTTGCGGAATCAAGTCGAGCAGTGCTTGGGCTTCGTCCCGCAGACATTGCTTTCCCCAATTCAGTATGTCTTTTTGTTTATTGCTGTCTTGTTTCATTTTTCTAATCAGATTGATATCAATAACCGGCCGGCATGATAGAGTGGATTACCGGTCTGTCAGATGATCCGGTTTACAAGTGCTTCGAGCTTGTCAAGTTCGAGCATATTGGCTGCATCCGACAGTCCTTTGTCCGGCTCCGGATGCACTTCAAAGAAGTAACCTGTGGCTCCGAAGGCCTTGGCCGCCATGGCCATGGAGGGCACAAACTTCCGGTCGCCCACCGTTTTTCCCTCTCCGGCACTGGGCCGCTGCACGCTGTGCGTGCAATCCATGATGATTGTAGGCACGATCTCTTTCATGTCGGGGATGTTGCGGAAGTCTACCACGAGGTTGTTATAGCCGAAGCTGTTGCCACGCTCAGTGAGCCACACCTCCTTGGCACCACTCTCGAGTGCCTTTTCTGTCGGATAGCGCATGTCTCGTCCGCTAAGGAATTGTGCTTTTTTGATGTTGACGATGCGTCCGGTACGGGCTGCTGCCACAAGCAAGTCGGTCTGCCGGCAGAGAAAGGCCGGTATCTGCAACACATCGACCACTTCTCCCACGGCTTCGGCCTGGCAGCTCTCGTGAATGTCGGTCAGGAGTCGCAATCCGTATTTTTCTTTCACCTTTGACAGCATCTCCAAACCTCTCTCCAGTCCCGGCCCGCGGAAGGAGTGGAGCGATGTGCGATTGGCTTTGTCAAATGAAGCCTTGAAAATGATGTCTGTCCCGAGTCGCTTGTTGATTTCTACAAGCGTCTTCGCTACCGTGTCGAGCAGTTCTTGCGACTCGATGACGCAAGGGCCCGCTATGATGATCGGTTTCATATTTCTGTCGTTAGATGTTTGCTTGTGTGTTCTTGTCATTTTGTGCCATGAGTTCCGGTATGCGGTCGTTGTCAGTGCGGATGATGCGGATATCGCGTTGCGGGAACGGAATCTCCACACCGTGGGCATTGAGCGTCTCGTAGATGCATTCCATCACCTCCCCATCGTTGGTATATTGGGTAAGCACAGGCACCCAAATGAGCACTTTCAGGATGATGCTGCTGTCACCGAAATCTTTAAGAACGATTTTCACCCCACGCTCCTTGTAGATGAATGGCAGCTTGACGATAGCCTCTTGCAGGATTTGTTTCACCATTTTGATATCGCTTCCATAGGCCACGCCCACTTCCAGCACATCCAGTTCATAGCCGTGGTTTTTGGTCATGTTCTTGTAGTTTTTGGTGAGCAGCTGCGAGTTTTGAAACGAGATGATCGACCCGTAGATGGTCTCAATGGTGGTGGAAGTGTAGCTGATGCTGTTCACTTTGCCACGGGTACCGTCGCACTCGATATAGTCGCCCACCTTCACGCGGCCCGCCATGAGCGATGCCCCATAGTAGATGTTTTCCAGAATATCCTTCATGGCAAAACCGATACCGGTGGAAAGACCTCCGGAAACCACAGCCAGTACCGTCATGTTGACGTTGAATATCTTCAACGACACCAGCAACCACACCCCCCAGACGAAGATCTGTATCACATTGCGGGCCATCATGTTGCGGCTCATGGCCGTGTTGGGATCCGATTTCTCGAAGTGGTATTTCACAAATGCCTTGATGGTATGATTGAGATAGGAGAATACAAAAAAGAGGCTGATGACCACGGCGATGGAGGTGATGCTCAGCGTGATAACATCCTTGTTGTCAATGAATTTGGTGTTGAAGATGCGCCAGGTGGTATCGCCCATGTTGAAGATGTCTGCCGCCCAATAGATGGAGATGAAAACGGAAGCTACGCCCAGCACCGGAAGTGCTACATGGTAGACGAGATTGAACAGCCAGCGCTTGGTGATGTCCTGCACATCAAGCCCCTTGCGCTTGCTGTAGACCCGTAACCAGCCGCTCAGACAAGTGATGGTGAGGATGCAAGTGAGCTGCATCATCCACCAGATGATGAGCTGTACGGAAAGCAGGGTAAAGCCTGCCCACGAGCTGATGCAGGAAGTGATGAATACGCCCAAGGAGACGAAAGTGTATAGCATGTCGCTTTTGGGCACATTGTGGTTGTGTCGCTTGATGACATTGGCCTGCCACAGCAAGCACACGAGCAGTACAGGAGGGAAAACCAAGTTGACCAACGCATTGGGGATGAGCACGATGCGAAAGAATATCACGATGAAAGTCACCACAATGAGCGGAGCGTAGATGCGGAAAGCACTCCTGATCTGTTTGTCACTCACACGCAACAGCAGAGATATGAGAATGACTCCCAACAACCAGGCATATTCCACCAGCAGATTGCTGGCCATGATGATAAAGTTCTGGCTGACCACAGTATGGATCACTCCCAGAATAATGGCAAAGGTCACCACCGTCATGGCCATGATGATGCAGGTGCGCTTGGCCATAAAGGAATCCTGCATCTTGGCAAACTTGTTGCGTTTCATCAGTCGGGTGGCGATGATCCGGATGGTGATAAGGTTGATGATGACCGATAGCAAGGCGTAGACGGCAATCAGCGTGAACAGAAAGAAAATGACTCGGACATCCCATTGCGACACTCTCTCGCTTCGGAGTGGCTTATATTTCTCCGCGACCGACTCTCCGGTCTTCGACAGGTTCGTCTTCAGATGGCTCAATATCTTGAAGTAATTGTCACTGCCATTCTTGAATATGTTGGTCTGTATCTCCTCATACTTCATGTTGGCGAAGTCGTTGAGGGTTTTTAGTTTCTCTTCCGAGCGGTTGTAGTAGCCTATATAGGTGTCAAGCAGCACTTGGTTTTCTTTCAGTTGCCGGCGAATGTTAATGGCTAAAGCCAGACACACGCTGCGGTCTATGCGTGCTTTTTCGCTGAGAAACAGCGGCTCCATGGAATTGAGGTTGGCAATGAGGGAGTCAAAACGTGCCAATTCAGTCGTATTTTGATTGATGCGGTCACGGAATGGTTGCGACTTTGACTTGAACCGGTGAAACTGCTCTGTGGCCTCATGGCAGGCATAGGCCAAATCAAAGATGTAGCCATTGCGTTGCGAATAGAGCATCACGGCGTTTTGGTCGGCCAGATTGGTAATCGTCGTAAGCTCTTCCACCACAGTCTGCTGTTGCTCTTCCATGTCTTTCGACTGCTGTTCAAGCTCCAAATGATAGTTGATGAGCTCTGCCCGGAGTATGTGGAGTGTGGTGTCAAGATTCGCCTCTTTGAGCACTGCGTGGCCGGGCAGTACGCATAGTACGATGAGTGAAACCAAAAACAATAATCTTTTTTCCATAACGGCTGTAACTTGCTTGCAAAGGTAATAAAAGATTGGGGAATAGGCGGGTGGGTGGGGTTGTTTTTTCATTTATTTATTGGTTTCGTAATAGCTTTTCCGTTAAAATTACTACTTTTGCACAAAACAATCAACTAATGAGCAATGAAACTGATAGCTGACGGTGGAAGTACAAAAACCGATTGGGCTGTGGCCGAGGAGGGGATGGTGATGCAACGGATAGTCACGCAAGGCATCAATCCTTTTCATCAGGACGAAAGGCTGATAGCACGCATCCTTTCCGAAGAACTGATTTCCCAACTTGCTTTCCCCATCGATTCCATTTCGTTTTATGGTGCCGGCTGTACTCCAGAGATGTCTCCCAAGTTACAGGGCGTGTTGCGACGCATGTTTCCCTATGCGGGGGAAATCGGTGCGTTCGGCGATCTGCTTGCCGCTGCACGGGCTGTGTGGGGGCATAAGACCGGCATTGTCTGCATATTGGGTACGGGAGCCAACAGCGGACTTTATGACGGTAGGGAAATCGTGATGAACACACCGCCGCTGGGCTATATACTTGGTGACGAGGGGAGTGGGGCTGCCCTTGGAAAGAGTTTCTTGAATGCCATTTTCAAGGGCTTTCTGCCGGCAGAAATGCGTGACGACTATCTTGATTGGGCCGGACTGACCTATGCCGACATCATCTCAAAAGTGTACAGAGAGCCTTTGGCCAATCGTTTTCTGGCCTCCGCAGCCCGCTATATAGTTCTGCACCTTGACAACCGGGCGTTGAGAGAGTTAGTGAAAGCCAATTTCAGGCAGTTTTTCAGACGGAATATCGTGCAGTATCACCGTTGCAGTCCGACCGTGAGCCTCGGTGCCGTGGGCAGCATTGCTTGGCATTTCCGGGAGTTGTTTTCCGAAACGGCTCGGGAAGAAGGGTATGAGCCGGCTAAAGTGATAAAGAGCCCCATTGAAGGACTTGTGCGTTTTCATGCGGAGCTTTAACCAACCGTACAAGCGACGGATGCACCAAGCATACTAACGCTTCCGAGAGCCCACTCTTGTAATTTATTGCAATTTAATCTACTAAAATTTACAAAACATGGCATTCTGGATGATGTTTGTTTGTAAAATGACGCGTTTTGCGATGATTTTGAATGCTTTTATAGCCCGAAAAGGTGCTGATTATGGCATTAAACACTCTCTAAAAAGCCTTTTGTACTGCCAATATTGCATGGGCGGTTATCCCATACTGCCGAAATGAGAGGGTGGAAGATATGTCATGGGTGTGGTGCAGAGCCTTTGCGCATTCCGTGCTTGGCTGTTGCACACTTGGTGCGGAGGCTCTGCACGGATGGTGCATAGGCCTTGCACCGAATCTTTTCGGTTGTGGAAGAAAAGGGAAGCGGCCACTATCGGATTTGCATTTCTTAACTCTTGCCGTAAAAAAGTATTAAGAATGAGCAATAAAGTATCAATGTATTTCAATTTAATGGGTTACATTTGCACCATGTAATCAGAATCACCAATCTAACTGTACAATACAATCATTAACTTACCAAATAAATTATTAAAAACCAATCATTTTACGTTTATGAAGAAAATGTTTACTTTAGCTGCTGCGTTGGTTGCAGTTTTGACCTTGAATGCTGTGACGACAAAAAAGTATGGCTTTGTCATTGATGCGAATCCGTGGAATTATGAGACCACGGCAAAGAGTACGACAGTTCTCAGTGGTGAGATTACCGTGAGTGCAACTTCCCAATGGGGAGAATACAAACTTTCCGATAAGGCCATCGACATGTCGTTATACAAAGGCTATAAGGTTGTTTATGCAGCCTATAACCCCGGTACACCGAAGGACGGCAAACAGGGAATGCAGCTGAAGATGGAGGGTACCCCCGAAACATTGAATGCCTATAAAGACCTCCCGGAGGATGCCACAGAAGTGACGGGCGACTTTAAGGGGACAGAGGGAAGTATAACCACTTTCACTTTACAAGCCAAGACTGCGGACGCTTCCATCAACATAAAGAGCGTTTCGCTCATCAAGCACGATGGGACGGAAGAAGAGATTCATTATGGCGGTGTTGCGTGGGGATGCAAGCAGACCGGGGGCACCGTCTTGATTTCTCCGGCTTCCATGCCTTGTGAAATCACTTATACCGGCCAATGGGGAAGTTTGAAGCTGGCCTCTACAGACGGAAAAACCGCTACATTCGCCAAAAGCAGTGGGGAAGTGCAGGCATTTAAGATCTTGTTCTCCGAGCCGACAACGATAGATATGTGTGTCGAAGCCGACAACGACTCCAAAGGCATTGCATGGTTTAATATTCCCGTCGGTTCAACGGAGTTTGGATTTACAATCGATGAAACCACTGTGCCCGAAGATGTCGTGAACATTTACATCAAAGCCAGTAAGGCAGATGCCGTTTATCCTTCGACGGTGAAGTTTGCAAGCATTGAGTCGGTCATTACCTCTCCTACAGGTGTCGATGGCTTAAAGGCTTTCAAGAAGTCTGAACGCAAGACAGCCTACAATGTTGCCGGACAGCAGGTGGGCAAGTCGTATAAGGGCTTGGTCATCGTAGATGGCAAGAAATATGTCCGTAAATGATGTTGAACAAATAAGCATATAGAAACCAAAGGGGCGGTTCTGCCCGTTGTGCGCAGGACTCCCTCTTTCAAAAAACTACAATGAGAAAAATCTTTTGTTGTCTGATGATGCTCGCTGCTTTGTCACTCTCTGCCAAAAAGGGATTTGTGCAGGTGAAAGACGGTCATTTTGTGAGAGACGGTATACCTTATTATTATGTGGGCACCAATTTTTGGTATGGTGCCATTCTCGGTTCTGAGGGGCAGGGAGGCAACCGCGCCCGGCTGTGCAAAGAGCTCGACCGGATGAGGGCCATGGGAATAGACAATTTGAGGATACTTGTCGGTTCCGATGGCCAACGGGGCATAAAGACCAAGGTCGAGCCTACGTTGCAGGAGGCTCCGGGAGTCTATAACGATACGATTCTGGCCGGCCTCGACTATCTGCTCATGGAGATGGGGAAGCGGAGGATGGTGGCAGTGCTCTATCTCAACAATTCTTGGGAGTGGAGTGGGGGCTATGGCTATTATCTCGAACAGGCAGGCGAAGGCAAGGCTCCACGGCCGGATGAAGACGGCTATCCGGCCTTTATGAAATTTGTGGCCCGCTATGCCACCTGTGAGAAGGCACACCAACTGTTCTATGACTACGTGCGTTTTATCTTGTCACGAACCAACCGCTACACGGGGCTGAAATACACCGACGATCCGGCCATCATGAGTTGGCAGATAGGAAACGAGCCCCGGGCTTTTTCGACAGAAGCATTGCCGGCTTTCGAGAAGTGGCTTGCCGAGGCTTCGGCCCTTATCCGCTCCCTTGACGCAAACCACCTTGTAAGCATCGGCAGTGAGGGTAGTTGGGGATGCGAAAACGACTATGGAGTGTATGAGCGCATCTGTGCTGACAAGAACATCGACTATTGCAACATCCACCTGTGGCCCTACAACTGGGGATGGGCACGGGCCGACCACTTGGTGGAAGACCTGGCCGTGAGTTGCCGGAACACCAAAGACTATATCGACCGCCATTTGGCGATATGTGCTCGGCTCAGCAAGCCGCTTGTGATGGAAGAGTTCGGCTATCCCCGCGACGGATTTTCGTTCTCCCTCTCTTCGACAACCGAAGGCCGCGACGGCTATTATAAGTATGTGTTCTCTCTCGTGGGCGACAATGCCGAGAAGGGTGGCTACTTTGCCGGCTGCAATTTCTGGGGATGGGGCGGCTTTGCCAAGCCCCGACATGAGCAGTGGGAAGTGGGCGATGATTATACCGGCGACCCCGCGCAGGAGGCACAGGGCCTCAACTCCGTGTTTGTCACGGACACGACAACCTTGCAGGTGGTGAAAATGGAGGTGGAGAGAATGCGCCGTCTTGGGCAAAGCAAGCATAAAAGCCGGAGCCACCGGTAGGCTTGTGGAGCAGCGGAACCGTATCGGGAAGCTGACGGAAAGCCACGGATAACTCGTAAAATAAATCATTATAATATCTAATAGAAACAGCTATAAGTATGAATCACGACAGTTTTGATTTGAGGCACATGCCTTCCTTGGGTAAGGCAATGGTGCTATTGTTTATGTTGTTGCTTCCTCTGACGGCTTTTGCACAGGTCAAAGTGACCGGTACGGTCACGGATGGCAGTAGCGGAGAGCCAATCATCGGAGTGACAGTGAAAATTAAAGGGGGGACTACGGGAGCCGTTACCGACCTTGACGGTAACTATTCCGTGAACGCCAAACCCGGACAGACATTGGAATTTTCGTATGTCGGTTATGCCACGCTCACAGCCAAAGTGCCCGCAAGCGGCCGTCTGGATGTGACCATGAGCGAAGATGCGCAGACGCTTAACGACATTGTCGTCGTGGGCTATGGTGTGATGAAGCGTTCCGACCTCACCGGTTCGGTGGCTTCGATCAATGAAGATGCCATCAAGCAGGGTGTCAACACTTCGCTTGAGCAGGCCATGCAAGGACGCATAGCCGGTGTGCAGGTGATGCAGAACTCCGGTGCGCCGGGTGGTGGCATCTCCGTGCAGATTCGCGGTATCAACACCTTGAATGGCAACGAGCCGCTGTATGTTATCGACGGTATCGCCACGAGCGGCAACACTTCGGGTAGTTCGAGTGTGCTGGCCAGTATCAACCCTTCTGACATCACCTCCATTGAGGTGCTGAAAGACGCTTCGGCCACGGCCATCTACGGTTCGCGTGCTTCCAATGGTGTGGTGATGATCACCACCAAGCGGGGACAAGACGGCAAGGCCAAAATACAGTATGAGGGGTATATCGGCTGGCAGGCCCTCCCCAAGAAACTCAGTGTGATGAACCTGCCGCAGTATGCGGAGTTCTATAATGTGCGTGCGGCCATTCAAGGCTGGGGCACCCGCGAAGACTATAAAGACCCCTCGCTGCTCACCAACGGCACCGACTGGCAGGACGAACTCTTCCAGACGGCCTTCATGCAAAACCACTCGGTGAACATCAATGGCGGTAACAAGGACATGCACTACTCCTTGAGTGGCGGCTATCTCGATCAAGACGGTGTGGGTATAGGCTCGGGCTTCACCCGCGCCAGCTTCCGTGCCAACTTTGACACCAACATCACCAACTGGTTGCAGGTGGGCTTCAACACGGCATACGCCAACACGAAGCAGATCATCACCTTTACGGAGAACAACGTGATCAACACGGCACTCAACCAGTTTCCCGATGTTGCGCCGCGCAATCCGGACGGCACGTATGGCTTCCCGAAAATCAATGATACCGGTACTTATTACAGCAACCCCATCTTTGAGGCCAACATGAAGGAGAACCGCACCAACAACTACCAGCTTGACTATAACGTCTATGCCAATATCATGCCCCTGAAAGGTTTGAGCATCCGTATAGAATATGGTGGAAACCGTGGTTGGCTGAACAATTATTACTTCACTCCGGAATATTCTTACGGGATGATCAAAAATGAATCTTTGAGCACTCGCAGAAAGAACCTGAGCAAGTACAACTCGTTCAAACAATACGCCACTTATGACTTCGAGCCGTGGAAATCGCACCGGTTCCAGATCATGGGCGGGCATGAAGCGCAGTGGGGCAACTGGGAATCGCTCTCCGGTTCCCGTAAGGGTTATATCTCCGACATCATTCATTCGCTGGATGTGGGTAATGCGACAACGGCCACCAACTCCGGCGACGATGGCACCCAATGGTCTATCGAGTCGTACTTCGGTCGTGTGAACTATAATTTGTTGGACCGTTACCTCGTTACCGCCACCCTTCGTACCGACGGTTCGTCGAGCTTCGGCAAAAACAAGCGGTGGGGATGGTTCCCCTCGGCAGCCTTGGCATGGCGTGTGAGCAATGAAGACTTCATGAAGAGCATCAAGTGGATAGACAACTTGAAACTCCGTTTGGGATGGGGACTTGTCGGCAACCAGCAGTCGGCCTCTTTCGCCTACGGTGCAACAATGGCCAACACTTCCACAGCTTGGGGCACGGGATACTATCCGGGCAACTTTGCCAACGAGAACTTGAAGTGGGAGAGCACGCGGGCTTGGAATGTAGGTTTTGACTTGAATGTCTTGAACAATCGCATCGAGTTTATCGTAGATGCTTATCTCAAAAAGACGGACAATCTCCTGATGAGAGCGGTACTGCCATCCTACGTCATCAACAACGACTATATGGGCATGTCGTCTCCTTGGGTGAACAAGGGTAGTTTGCAGAATAGGGGTATTGAGTTTTCTTTGAATACCGTCAACATCATGACCAAGGATCTGCAATGGCGCACGGGAGCGACGCTCTCTTTCAACCGCAACAAGTTGACAGCCCTGAACAGCGAGAGTTCTACCATACCCGGAACCATCGGGACCAACACCTACACGCTCTCTGAAGTGGGTGGCCCCGTGGGGCGCTTCTATGGCTATAAGGTGATCGGCATGTTCACGAAAGAGAGCGACTTCTATCAGCGGAACGCACAAGGTGAGTTCCTGCTCGATGCTTCGGGAAACAGAGTGCCCGTTGCACGACCGGTCGATACGAACAAGAATCTTCAACCCATTGCGCAGAATGGCATTTGGGTAGGAGATTATATCTATGAAGATATCAACAAGGATGGCAAGATCACGGAGGCCGACCGTACCTATATCGGCGATCCGAACCCCGATTTCACTTTCGGTCTGAACAATGTCATCACGTGGAGGAACTTTGAATTGAGTTTTTTCCTGAACGGTAGCGTGGGCGGCGACATCTACAATCTTGTGCGTCAAGACCACACGAACACACAGGGATATGGCAACAAGATGAGCGAGGTGGCCAACTACGCGCATGTGGAGCTCATCGATCCCAACGGCTCGGCCACTGACATCTCCAATGTGTATGTCCCCAATGCAAATACGGCATCGGTGCAACGTATCAGTGCGGCAGGCACGAGTCTGAATGACAATAACCGTGTGAGCGACCGTTTTGTGGAGAACGGATCCTATCTCCGTCTGAAAACATTGTCGTTGGCTTACAACCTTCCCAAGAAATGGCTCAATCCGCTGAAGATCGATTGGGTGCAGGTGTATGGAAACATTCAAAACCTGTTCACCATTTGCGGATACAACGGATACGACCCGGAGGTTGGAGCACAGGGGCAGAGCGTTATCCTGCAGGGCATCGACAACTACCGCTATCCTTCGCAACGCATCTATACATTCGGCGTGAAGGTCAAATTCTAAACTTATAATTCGAGCAATGAATATGAAAAAGATAAATGTGATAATGGTGGCTGCTCTGGCAGGTCTCTCACTGTCATTGACCAGTTGTAGCGAGGATTTCCTCGACCAGAAGCCCAAAGGTCAATATACGGCCCCGACCTACTACTCCTCCGACAAGGCAGTGATGAAAGGCACCGAACCACTCTACAACCGGGCTTGGTTTAACTTCAATCGCCGGGCTTTTGTCGGTATGGGCTCCTATCGCGCCAATGATGCCTGGAATCCATACGTGAGTGCGGAGTTTGCCAAATTTCAGGTGACCGGCCTGACTGAGGACATGAGCTTGGCGTGGTCGTCACTCTATAACGTGGTGACTATGAGCAATGCCGTGTTGTATAATTTGCAGCACTACACAACCTCTGCTGTCACGGAAAGCGTGAAGAATGCGGCAGAAGGTGAGTGCTATCTCATGCGCGGCTGGGCCTACTTCTACTTGCTTCGTGGCTGGGGAGACAACATCTTGTTTGAAGACAATCAAAAGATGGTGGACAATCCTGTGCAGCCCTTGAATCCAGAAACAGACGTGCTGAAGTTCATTGTCCGCGACTTTCGTAAGGCAGTAGAGCTATTGCCCGAAACGGGGACAGACCATCATCCCTCACGCTATGCTGCCAAAGCGGCATTGGCCAAGGCGTTGTTGGCACAGAGCGGATGGTCTTCGGCAAAGGGAGACCACAGTCGTGACGACAAAATATTGCAAGAGGTGGTCACTCTCTGCGATGAGGTCATCAACTGTGGGCAGTATTCGCTGTTGCCCAACTATGAAGATCTCTTCAAGGCACAGAACAATGACAATAGCGAAACTATCCTTGCCATGCGCTGGGCAGACCCCAATACAGACGAGTGGGGGACAAGGAATGCGCTTTATTCCGATTTGGCTTTTCCTGAGGTGACCGATGTCAATGTATGGGGTGGGGCTCTTGTTGCCTCTGTGGATATGATCGATATCTATAATGAGGAGCCGGCCGACTCGGCACGTATCAACGCCACGTTCTTTACTCCCAACCATCATTACAGTTACATCAAGAAAGCAGAGGGGGGGTATACCTATGCCCACAACTGGATGCAGCTGAAGAAAGGTGTACTGGGCACCAAAGCGGATGTCGCCCCTTGCAATTTGGCGCAGATGGCTTCACCGCTGAATACGTATATTCAACGTTTGGCCGATGTCTATTTGATGAAGGCCGAGGCCATTCTCGGCAACAACGCAGAGACTTCAGATGCGCAGGCACTTGCGGCTTTCAATGCCGTGCGTGTGCGTGCCGGTGTGGAGCCATACACCAAGATTACATTCAGCGACTTGATTCGTGAACGCCGCATCGAGTTTTGCATGGAGTATTGCAACTGGTGGGATATGGTGACATGGTATCGTTGGAAGCCCCAGACCATGCTTGATTTTTTCAACAACAAGCAGCATCGTGGCTTTGAAATACGCGAGAACAATCTCTTCAAGAATGCAGATGGGACATTTAGCTATCGCTGTATCCCTCCCGGAGTGAAAACATGGTACATTGCCGATTCAAAGGGGCATGTCTATTGGAATGACAAACTCACGGTATCCGAGAATGACAACACGCCGATTCAAACTGCTGCGCAGGGATATAAGTATGATTTGAACAGTCTTTTGAGAAAATATGTGCCGGGGTATCAAGCCATCACTTTGAGCGAGGCGAACATCTTTATGCCTTATCCGGAGAGTGATGTCATACAGAATCATTATTTCAATGAGGCACCGCAGGCTTACAACTTTGGCAGCGGTAAGTAATTCAAGTAAATATAATAGGATTTTCTTATGAAAAAGAATAGAAATAATATCGGAAAGAGTCTTGGGGCGTTGTTGCTCCTGATGGCATTCTCTTTCGTATTTACGTCTTGCAGCGATGACGATTCGGCAGGCGGGCAACCTACGATCACCGGTGTGCGTGTGCCCGACCCGGCAAAGGCCGACAGTCTGTTTACCAAGTCGGGGGCCGGACAGCTCATTGCCATCATAGGTACCAATCTGGGCCATGCACAGAAAGTGTACATCAATGATCAGGAGGTATATTTCAATCCGACCATGAACACCGACCACAGTATCATGGTAACGATTCCTTCGGAGAAAGACGGGTTCAAACTTTCGGCTTTCAACAGCAACATCAAAGATGAGATACGGGTGGAGACAAGCCACGGCACGGCCGTGTATGCTTTCAAGATAACGGCTCCCGGTCCACAACTTCGGCGCATCGATGCCAACTATCCCCGCCAAACGGGTGACACATTGCGGCTGAACGGACTCAATCTTGTAGACATTGAGAAAATGTATATCACCGATTTGCAGTCGGCTCAGCTGGACACAACTGTGTGGAAAGAAGTGGGTGGCAAGCATGTTGACATCACCGACTATTTCAACATCAAGCAAAACCACTACCTGAATACGGCTACCAATGCCTATGAGACAAGCTCCATCGTGGGAGCCATCGTTCCGGCTGAGGCCCCTGATTCGGGTACGCTGGTCATGGAGTGTGCTGCCGGTATTACCTATGTGGGCTACTATAAAGTTCCGGGCAAGCCTGTTATCAGTTACATTTCCTCCGACATGCCGCAGATAGGCGAGACGCTGATTATCACCGGTCGTGAATTTGTTCAGGTTGAGTCTGTCACTTATGGAGATGTGACGTTGAAGCAAAGCGACTTCACCGTTTCTGCGTCTCTTGACACCATCTATGTCGATTTCAAGAAAAAGCCGACAGCCGGCAGTGGCACCACGCTCACCGTGAAGACTCCGGGCGGTTCCGTAACCTCGTCGCAGAGCTTCTATGATAGGACTACGCTCTTGACCACTTTCGACGGTGATGCTATCGACAATGGTTGGGGTCCGAATGCTATTTACGAAGACAGCGGTACAGCCGACGGAATGTTTGGTCATATCAATGTAATTGACAATGGAGAAAATTGGTGGGGAACTATGATCTATTGGCGTAAAGACAAGAATGGAAATTCATTTCCACTGTCAGCGAATATCCCTTCCACGGCTTCTGCTAAAGACGTTTATTTGGCCTATAATGTCTATGACAACAATTCGGATTTCAACAGTGACACTTTCTCGGGTATGATTCGCTATCTGATTCAGCCGATAGGAGATGCGAATTATTTCTATGGTTTGAATGATAACGGGATCGTGTGGGCCGGTGATAAGTCGTCGTGGACATTCTCACATCCGGTTTTGGCCGACATCAACGACCGGAATCCCAAGGGCAGGTGGTATCGTGCTGTGGTGAGCCTCAATAATTTTGAATGTTTCAGAGGCCTTACCTACGCCGACATTGTAAAGCAAGGCATTAACCAGTTCCGCCTGATGGAATACAATGAAGGCAAAACCAAGGGTAAGGTTGACATCAAGGTTGACAATGTGCGCGTCATCTACATTCCTTCAAAATAAAACATTAAAAGCAACTTAGTTATGAAAACAAAGAATATTTTAAGCCTTGTGCTCTTCGCGGCTATGGCTTGGGGATTCCAAGGCTGTAGCGACAGCGACAACAGCATGGCGGCTACAGGGCTTGATGTGACGAAAGACAATGTCTCCGTTAGCGCACTCGATTTCAACATCTCCGCATCTTCTGCCATACTGGGAGTGTCTACCGATGGCGACTGGACGGCCGCCGTGCCCGATGCGGACACTACATGGTTGAAGATTACCCCCCATGCCGGCTATGGATGGAACTATAAAGACTCGACGGCTTCCAACACCAATGCCTACATTAAGGTGACGGTGGCGACCAACAAGGCGGCTGTTCGTACTTCCACTATTACTGTCAAGGCGGGTAGCCAATCGAAAACGATTACGGTAAAGCAGAAAGGAGCGGGTGTTGATCCCAACGACCCGTTTGAGAGTGCATGGAATATGATAGCCAATTTGAAGGTGGGGTATAATCTTGGGAACACCCTTGACAGCAACCCCGAGGGCTCATGGTGGAATCCCGCCGGCAAGACACCGAAAGACTATGAAACCTCATGGGGGCAGCCTTATACCACTCAAGAGATGATAGACAGCATTGCCGCCAAAGGTTTCAACATCATTCGTGTGCCTGTCACGTGGGGGCCGCATTTGGATTCCAACAACAAGATTGATGAGGCTTGGATGACACGTGTGGAAGAAGTGGTAAACTATGTGTTGAAAGCCGGTTGCTATTGCGTCATCAATGTGATGCACGATACCGGCGAGAAAGGGTGGCTCTATGCTGATATGGGGGATTATGCCACTCGGACCGCGAAGTATCAGGCTGTTTGGAAACAGATAGCAGAACGTTTCAAGAACTACGGAGAAAAGCTTGTCTTTGAAAGTTTCAACGAGATTTTGAACAAGCAGCGTTCTTGGACGGCTCCTGCCGCCGGCGATGGGGCCTATCAGGCCATCAATAAGTTGCAGCAAGACTTTGTCAACACTGTGCGTGCAACGGGCGGTAACAACGAATACCGCAATCTGGCCATCACGACCTATGCCGCTACCGGCAACAAAGCTGTGGCTTTGGCTGAACTGGCTGTGCCGACGGATGTGCATCCCAGCCATATTTATCTCACGATCCACAGTTACGATCCTTATAACTTCTGTGAGAACAATGCCGGAAAGAAGGCCGACGGATCGTCATACGACTATAACATTCTGGTGTGGGATTCCGGTTGTGAGGCTGAAGTATCCAAGGTGGTCAATCAGGTAGCCAAGCGCGCCGACGAGCTTGGCATTCCATACGTCTTTGGAGAGTTTGGTGCCATTGACAATAAAAAGAATATAAATGAGCGGGTGAAGTATGCCAATTATGTAGCCGCACAATTCAAGGTTCATAACACGACAGGCCTTTGGTGGATGGGACTCTTCGATCGCAAGACACTGACATGGACCGAACCGCAGCTTGTGAGTGCCTTGATGAAGGTCTTGAACAAATAAAAACTTAGTCAAATTTTGCATTGAAAATTAGGTGGAGGGGGCAGTCCTTCCACCTAATTCTTTTTTAGGTATTAAAGTATTATCTTTCGATAAGAAAGTATCAATCAATGTAGTTTTTTTGTTTTATCTTTGCACTCGATGAATAATCATTATCCTAAACAACAATAACTTGAAATGAAAAGACTGTGTTTGTTTTTGCTGGCTTTGATAGTCGTGCTGTCTATTGGAGCCCAGATTCGTGGAAATAATATTGTCGTAACGGTTACACCCGACCATAAAGATTGGAATTATCGCGTGGGTGAGAAAGCCGGATTTACGGTGGATGTCCGTAAGTCGGGCACGCTGCTTGAGCATGTCAAGGTCGATTATGAAGCCGGTCCGGTGATGTTTCCCGAAGTGAAGAAACAGAATGTCGTTTTGAAAGATGGTACCATGAAGTGGACGGGCACGATGAAGCATCCCGGTTTTTATCGTCTGAAAGTCATAGCCGACGTAGAAGGCAGGAAGTATGAAGGACTTTGTATGGTAGGATTTTCTCCTTTGGAAATTAGAGATCATGCCAAAGAGCCTGAGAATTTTGATGTCTTTTGGCGTAGGGCGCTTGATGAAGCTCGCAAACTTGACATCAATCCGCATCGGAGACTGTTACCCGAACGGTGTACGAAAGATGTGAATGTCTACGAAGTGGACTTTACCAACGACACTCCCAATCGGCGGGTTTACGGCATTCTCTGCATACCGGTCAAGCCGGGTAGGTATCCGGCTTTGTTGAGGGTGCCCGGTGCCGGTGTCCGTCCCTACGCCGGAGATGTCTATACAGCCTCCCGAGGAGCCGTCACTTTGGAGATAGGCATACATGGGGTGTCGGTCACTATGCCGCAAAAAGTGTACGACGACTTGGGCAATGGAGCCTTGAACGGATATTGGGAGACTAATATTGATCAGCCGGATAAGAATTATTATAAGCATGTGGTGGTAGGAGCCGTCCGTGCCGTAGATTATATTGCTTCTCTTCCCGAGTGGGACGGTCGCACGTTGGGTGTCACCGGATCAAGCCAAGGCGGTTTCCTGTCGTTGGCTGTCACCGCGTTGGACAAGCGTGTCACGTTCTATGGAGCCGTGCATGCAGCCTTGTGCGATCATCTGGCAGCTTTGAGCGGTGTGGCTCCCGGTTGGCCCCAGTATTTTATATGGAACAAGAAACCATCTGAGGTCCATTTGGCAGGTTCTCAATACTACGATGGTGTCAATTTCGCCCGGCGCATTACGATGCCCGGATGGTTCTCTTTCGGCTATAACGACGAGGTGGTTCCGCCCAACTCTGCCTATGCTACCTATAATGCAGTCAAAGCCCCCAAGCAGCTTAGTGTCTATCCGCAGACTGCGCACTATTGGTATCAAGAGCAGTGGGACGAATGGGAGAACTGGTTGCTTGGCCGGATGAACATCAAATGACAAATGCTGTGTGGAATATGAAAAAGATAAGTGTAGTTTTGGCAGCCATGCTCATGAGCGTGGGTATTGGTGCACAGACACCGGCCCGGGAGTTGGTCAAGAGATTGCAGAAGTTGCAGAAAAAAGGAATCATGCTCGGCCATCAGGACTCTCCTGTCTATGGAACGACTTGGAAATGGGACAATGGGCGATCTGATGTGCTTGAAACCGTAGGTGATTATCCTGCAGTGATGGGCTTCGACTTGGGCAAGATAGAGCTTGGCAGCGATGAAAACCTCGATGGGGTGTCGTTTGAACGTATGCGGCGTGAAATCATCGCCCACTATCTGCGGGGTGGTATCGTCACCCTGAGTTGGCATCCGTGGAATCCTGTTACGGGAGAAAATGCTTGGGATCCTTCAGGCGAAGCCGTAAAAGACGTACTTCGTGGAGGAAGCCAGTACCGGAAATTTGAAGGTTGGCTGGAGACCGTGGCAGCGTTTATCAACTCTTTGCAGACTCCCGACGGGCAACGGATACCCGTGATATTCCGCCCATGGCACGAAATGAATGGCGGATGGTTCTGGTGGGGAGCAAAGAGCTGTACAGCCGAGGAGTATATAAACCTTTTTACATTTACCCATCATAAATTGGTGGACCAATATCGTTGCAACAACATCGTGTGGGCTTGGTCACCCAATCTCAGCGATGTGAAAACGGAAGCAGCTTTTATGGAGCGTTATCCCGGCAACCAATATGTAGACCTCATTGGGGTGGATATCTACGAATTTGACAACAACGATGCCGCTTATAGCAAGAACCTCAAAGAGACGCTTGATGTATTGGTGTCCGTGGCATCGAAAGAACATAAGCTCGCCGCTTTGACCGAGACCGGTTGTAGGGGGATAGGCAAGAAAACCGACTGGTTCATGAACACGCTTTGGCCGGTATTGCGGCAGTACAAGTTGAGTTATGTGCTCTTTTGGCGCAACGACTGGCAGAAGCCGGAAGAAGAATCTTACTTGCCGGCCACAGGTGACAAAGCTGCACCGGATTTCAAGAAGTGGGTGGATCTGAAAGAAGTCTGCACGGTCAAAGATATCAGAAATGTCAAATAGAAGATTGAGAATAACAATATAAAAGAAATATAATCATGACAGATTTTAAGACAAGAGTACGGCAAGTTCGTGCCCGTCACGAAGAGTTGTTAGGCAGAAAGAACGAACCGTTGGAGTGTGGCAACGGCATCTACGAGAAGTATAAGTATCCCATTCTGACAGCTGAACATACGCCCTTGGAGTGGCGTTATGACTTCAACGAGAAGGACAATCCCTATTTCATGCAGCGCATCATGATGAATGCCACGCTAAACAGTGGAGCCATCAAGTGGAATGGCAAATACTTGCTGGTGGTGCGGGTGGAAGGAGCCGACCGCAAGAGCTTTTTCGCCGTGGCCGAAAGCCCCAATGGTGTAGATAACTTCCGCTTCTGGGACGAACCCATCACCATGCCTGATGATGTGGTGCCGGCGACTAATATCTACGACATGCGGCTCACAAGCCATGAAGACGGCTACATCTATGGCGTGTTCTGTGCCGAGCGGCACGACGACAGTGTGCCCGGCGATCTGAGTGCCGCCACGGCCACCGCGGCCATTGCCCGTACCAAGGACCTGGTCAACTGGGAGCGACTGCCCGACTTGAAGGCCAAGAGTCAGCAGCGCAACGTGGTGTTGCACCCCGAATTTGTCAATGGCAAGTATGCGTTTTACACCCGGCCGCAAGACGGTTTCATCGATACCGGTTCGGGAGGCGGCATCGGTTGGGCACTTGTTGATGATATCACCCATGCTGAGGTGAAAGAAGAGAAAATCATCAATCTGCGTCATTACCACACCATCATGGAAGTGAAAAACGGCGAAGGGCCCCATCCCATCAAGACCGACCGTGGCTGGTTGCATCTGGCCCATGGCGTGCGCGGGTGCGCTTCCGGTCTGCGCTATGTGCTCTATATGTACATGACGGCCCTCGACGACCCGACCCGCGTCATAGCCCGGCCGGGAGGTTATTTCCTGGTGCCGGAAGGTGAAGAATATATCGGCGATGTGATGAATGTCGTCTTTGCCAATGGCTGGATAGCCGATGAAGACGGCAAGGTGTTCATCTATTATGCTTCGTCGGATACCCGTATGCACGTAGCCACTTCCACCATCGACCGGTTGGTGGACTATTGCATGAATACTCCCGAAGACGGTTTCACCACTTCGGCCAGTGTGGAGACCATCAAGCGGCTGGTAGCCAAGAACAAGGCGATGGGGCAATGAACCGTTGCCGGCGACATCTTCAACACTTAAATTCTGAAAGCAAGTATGGCAAGTTTAAAAGAAAAAATCGGATACGGTTTCGGTGACATGTCTTCCAGCATGTTTTGGAAGATATTCTCCTATTATCTACCTATTTTTTACAGCGATGTGTTCGGTCTGTCCTTGGGGGCCACGGCCACATTGATGCTCGTCACCCGGATATGGGACACCGTGAGCGACCCTATGATGGGTGTCATAGCCGACCGCACGCACACCCGTTGGGGCAAGTATCGTCCCTATCTGCTTTTCTTTGCAGCTCCGTTTGCCATTTCCGGTGTGCTGTTGTTCACGACACCCGACTTGGGCGAAACGGGAAAGCTGGTGTGGGCATACGTCACCTACATATTGATGATGACCGTCTATACCGGCATCAATGTGCCATACGGCTCTATGCTTGGCGTGATGACCAATGATTCTGACGAGAAGACCGTCTTCTCGAGTTTTCGCATGTTCTTTGCCTACGCCGGTTCGTTCATCGCCCTGTTTGCGTGGGAGCCGCTTTGCAACTTGTTTAAGCAGCAGGGCGGCACGGAGAGTTCGGCTTGGCAGAGTGCCATGATCGTTATTGCAGTTTTCTGCTTTCTCTTATTCCTGCTCTCCTTCAAGTTGACTAAAGAACACGTGAAGGCAGAGGCCACGGCCTTGGGCTCCGACCTGTCTTCTCTGGTGCGCAATGCCCCTTGGTGGCTGTTGACCGTGGCAGCCCTCTGCACCAATCTTTTCAATACGGTGCGTGGAGCCACGGTGGCCTATTATTTCAAATATTACATCGGCGAGAATGCCAGCATCGAGTTGGGTGCCATCAGTTTCCTCTTCTTTGCCGGTCTGTTTCTGGCTGTCGGTGAGGTGTGCAACATGATAGGTGTGGTGGTGGCCGTGCCCGTCAGTCGCCGGTTGGGTAAGCGCAAGACATTTGGGTTGGCCGGCGTGTTGCTGGCCGTGTTGAGCATAGCCTTCTTTTTCGTGCCTTGCACCAATGCCGGTTTCATCCTCATGCTGTTGTTGCAGATACTCATTTCCATCTGCACGGGCATTGTGTCTCCGCTGGTGTGGAGCATGTATGCCGATGTGGCCGACTATGCGAGAGTGAAGGATGGTTCTTCCTCCACCGGACTGATATTCTCTTCGGGGTCCATGGCCCAGAAGTTTGGCGGAGCCATCGCGGGCAGTGCCGTGCTGTGGCTGTTCGCCGCTTTCGGGCTTGTGCCCAATGCCGCCTCCCAGACCGAGAGTGCCATCCTCGGCATGAAGCTCACTATGAGTTGGATTCCTGCCGCCATAGCCTTGTTGATGGTCTTCATCATGGTGGTGTATCCGCTGACCAAAAGTAAGATGAAGGAAATAGGCCGGCAGTTGGTCTCCTTGCAGCAGGTGGAAGACTGACGGTGACAACCTTGTAGAATTAAACCATAAAATGCTACTGATGTGAACAGCTTTAAACTTACTATGAGGGATGTGCTTACCAACAACATCCTTCCTTATTGGATTAACAACGTGACCGACCACGAAAACGGGGGCTTCTACGGACGCATCGATGGCTATGAGAATGTCCATCCCGAGGCCGATAAAGGAGCCGTCATGAATGCCCGCATCCTTTGGTCGTTTGCCGCATCCTACCGTGTGTTGAAGAAGCGGGAATATCTGGAAACAGCCCGGCGGGCCAAAGACTATATCGAAGCCCATTTTTTAGACAAGGAGTATGGCGGCCTGTATTGGAGTGTGGACTATAAGGGGAATCCCGTAGACACCAAAAAGCAGACCTATGCCATAGGCTTTGCCATCTACGGCTTTTCCGAATATGCACGGGCCACAGGCGACAAAGAGGCTTTAGCTATGGCTTTGTCCCTCTATGACGACATAGAGCGTCATGCCTTTGATGCCGAAAACAACGGCTATGTGGAGGCACTTACTCGCGAATGGGCACCTATAGCCGATATGCGCCTGAGCGACAAGGACGAAAATGGCAGCCGCACCATGAATACGCATCTCCATATCATAGAGCCTTACACCAATCTCTATCGTTGCATGAAAGAGATGGGAATAAGCCCTGTGGAGCATGGCACGGAGGAAGAACAAACCATGTGGCGTGTGGGCAAGTCGGCCGAAAACTTGCTTGACATCTTTATCAACAAGCTCCTGAACAAGCAAACTTACCATCTCGACCTTTTCTTTAATGATAAATGGGAAGGGAAAAGAAATGTGGAAAGTTACGGGCATGACATAGAAGCCTCATGGCTGCTCCATGAAGCGGCTCTTGTACTGGGTGACAAGAAAATGTTGCAACGGGTGGAACCGGTGGTAAGGCGTGTGGCTTTTGCTGCCGATGAGGGTCTGAGGAAAGACGGGGCCATGATCTATGAGCACTGGAAAGACACCGGCCGCCAAGACCTTCAACGCCAATGGTGGGTGGAATGTGAAACGGTCATCGGGCACATCAACCTTTACCAGCATTTCCATATAGAGGAAGCTTTGGACATAGCCGTGAGGTGTTGGAGCTTCATTCAGAAACATCTCATCGACGAACAGCACGGTGAGTGGTACTGGGCCATGCTTGAAGACGGCACCGTGGATCATGACGGCGACAAAGCCGGCTTTTGGAAATGTCCCTATCACAACAGCCGGATGTGCCTGGAGCTCATAGAGCGGGACTTTTAGTGCTTTGCCGCACACTCCGCTGACAGTTGTTGCGGGGGATGATTATCCCTCGCTGCATGGTGGCGGCAAGAGACCGGTAGATGGTAATTATTGTCAAGTATATTCGCCATCGGTTTGCAAAAAGACTTTTTAGTAGTATCTTTGCATAGCAAGGGGAGTACATACGTGCTCCCCTTTTTTAGCTCCTCAACTTCCTAAAGGGGGCTTTGCCATCCTGTTGTGGGTGCAATCCGGCCCGAATGGCGTTGTGAAAGGGGCTCTTTCGGCTTGCAAGTGTGGCTCTTTTGTAAGGTTGTTCGGGCTTAGTGGAAAATGTTTTTCCGTTTCTCGGACTTTTTGAAAAGCCATGTCGGGTGTACTATACTTTTGAAATACGAATTTCAGTAAAGCTTTTTCTTGATTTGAATAGGTTTTGCACTATAGGTGGAGTTCTTGGCATGGAGGGTAAGGGAGGCCGGGCAGCCTTGCCGTCTCTTATAGTCGGTGATTGGGACAGCCTTTGACGGATGGCAGGTGTATCGGAATGCATATTCGTTGGAGAACGTGCGATTTGGCCTGTAAATATTTGGAGTATCGGAATACATTGTGTATTTTTGTAAAAAATAAGAATTTATTTGTTTATCCCACATTATAGAGAGGCGCATGGTAAAGTACAACATTACGGAAATAAAGGAGAAGGAAGCGGCTTATCGAACATTGGTGAGTCCGAAGGTGATGGATGAAATGAAAGGGAAAATACTTGATATCATTCTCATCAAGAAACGATATAAAGACAAGGACTATTCGGCTAAAAAACTGGCGGAAGAACTTGGCACGAATACGCGCTATGTTTCTGCCGTGGTCAATGTGAAATTTCACATGAACTATACGTCGTTTGTCAACAAATTCAGGATAGAGGAGGCCATGAGCATCTTGACAGACAGCCGTTATCGGAAGCTGAATATGGAAGATGTGTCTGACATGGTGGGCTTCTCTAACAGACAAAGTTTCTATGCGTCTTTTTATAAGTTCAACGGGTGTACGCCGAGGGAGTATAAACTGCGAAATGCAATGGAAGCCCCGCAGCAGGCCAAGCACAGAGGGAGAAAGACGAAGAGTGAAGAGTAAGAAGAGGACATGAACAAAGAGTTTTTTCCGTTTGCAGATGAGCGGTTTGCCGATTTGCAGATGCTGCGTTATGCTCTAAGAGGCTTTGAGGGGCTTACCTTAAGACAAAAGATGTATATATATTGTCTTTCAGAGGCTACATTGTATGGTCGGGATATCACCTTCGACCAGCAGGGAAAGTACAATCTGGACATTCGCAAGGTGCTGGAAGCCGTGTATGTTAATTATGAAGGTGATCGGAAACTGAAAAATTTTGTCGGGTTGGAAACCTATCTGAAGCGTGTGTGGTTTTCGAGCGGCATATACCATCACTATGGTTGTGAAAAGTTGGAGCCCGGGTTTGATCCCGATTTTTTGAAGACCGAAATAGGCAAACTCCATGCCGGTCAGCTTTCCTTATTGCAGTCGGAATCGCCGGAATCATTGTGCGACAGACTATTTCCCATTATTTTCGATCCGGAGGTGCTGTCCAAACGGGTGAATCTGGCCGATGGAGACGATCTCGTGTTGACCTCGGCCTGCAACTTTTATGAAGGCGTTGACCAGAAAGAAGTCGAAACTTTCTATGCGCAGAAGAAGAACGATGTGCTCCGCCCGGGTGTTCCGGAAAGTGAATTTCCGGAACAGACAGACCTCGGACAGCCTTCTTGGGGGCTCAACTCGAAGCTCGTCAAGGAGCATGGTTCAATCAAAGAATGCACGTGGAAAGAACACGGCATGTATGGAAAAGCCATCAGCAAGATTGTTTATTGGTTGGACAAAAGTTTGCAGTATGCCGAAAACGACCGACAAAAGGAGGTCATCAACCATTTGATGGCGTTCTACCGCTCGGGCGATTTGACGGATTTTGACACCTATTCCATAGCCTGGGTAAGGCAGCAGGATGGGATGATTGATTTTATCAATGGTTTTATAGAGGTGTACGGTGACCCATTGGGCCTTAAAGGCACATGGGAGGGCATCGTGGAATACAAGGACATGGAGGCCACGAAGCGCACACAGTGTATTTCCTCAAACGCACAATGGTTTGAAGACCATTCTCCGGTGGATGAGCGTTTTAAGAAACGTGTTGTGACGGGAGTGGTTGCCCACGTAGTGTGTGCTGCTATGCTTGGTGGAGACGAATATCCGGCTTCGGCTATAGGCATCAATCTGCCCAATGCCGATTGGATAAGGGCAAGGTATGGAAGCAAGAGCGTGACCATTGGTAATTTGACAGAGGCTTACAATCAAGTGGCCAAGGGAAACGGATTCCTTGATGAGTTTGTCATTGATGCCTCAACACGTTGTTTGATAGAGAAATATGGCGACATTTGCGATGAGTTGCATACAGACTTGCACGAATGTCTTGGGCATGGCAGCGGACAACTCCTGCCGGGCACCGACCCGGATGCGCTGAAGGCCTACGGAAGTACAATAGAGGAGGCCAGAGCCGACTTGTTCGGACTATATTACATGGCTGATGACAAGGTGTTGGAACTCGGACTTGTGCCTGACGGCGAAGCTTATAAAAGTCAATACTATTCTTATCTGATGAACGGGCTGCTGACCCAACTGGTAAGAATCAAGCAAGGCGACAAGATAGAGGAGGCGCACATGCGTAACAGGGCGCTCATTGCCCGATGGACATTGGCCCATGCAGACGGTGCGGTAGAGTTGGTGTGTGAGCAGGACGATAGGGAGCCAAAGGGCAGGAAGACCTATATGAAGGTGAATGACTATGCAAAATTGCGCACCTTGTTTGGCGAATTGTTGCGGGAAATTCAGCGCATTAAGAGCGAGGGAGACTATGAAGCGGCCCGAAGGCTTGTGGAGGGGTATGCCATTGACATTGATGCGGACTTGCATAGAGAGATATTGTTCCGATATGCCAAACTGAATATCGCTCCTTACAAAGGATTTATCAATCCACGGTTGACCCTGAAGAGAAACGAACGTGGGGAGATCGTCGACGTGGAAGTCGATTACTCGGAAGGCTATGCCCACCAGATGCTGCGTTATTCACGCGATTACGGAACATTATAAAGAAGAAGTATGACAGAAGAGATACATGAAATGGTGAAAACCATCAAGCAGTCGTTTAGACTGATGATGAACGGAGTAGCATCAAGCTCCATGCGTGAGAAAGGGGTTGTCTACAAACTCAACTGGGGTGTACCGCTGACCAATCTGCAAGAGATGGCCACCAGCTATGGCAAGAACTATGAGTTGGCCATTGAACTGTGGAAAGAGGACATCCGTGAATGTAAAATAATGGCGACCTATATCATGCCGCCGGAAAAGATGCTTCCCGACATGATAGATGTCTGGATGGAAAAGGTCACGACGCAGGAGATTGCGGAAATCCTTGTGTTAAATCTTCTTCAATACGTAGATAGTGCTCCGGTGTTGGCTTATCAGTGGATTGCATCGGATGACATACTGCGCCAAATCACGGGGTATCATCTGCTTTCGCGCTTGTTTATGAAAAAACAGGAGGCTAACGAGAGGGGGATAAACGAGTTTATAGACCATGCGGCGACCGCCCTTCAAAGTGATCATGTGGGGCTTAAACATGCTGCTGCAAATTGTGTGTACCGATTTATTGATTTAGGCGATGCCTACGAAAAGATTGCACAAAGTACTTTGGGAGCCCTTATTTAACTAAAGTTCTCTTTCTACAGATGGGGCTTTGAAGATGGGACGATCTCTTTTAATCCCTATTGAGTGGGATTTCTCCAAAGGTATATTGCAAAGTGGAAAACCAAAAGCCGGGCGAATGAAAAGTGCCATGAAATGGGTTTGCAGTAGACTTTTAACACTTGACATGTTGGCAGATTCGGAAAAAATGCTTAGCTTTGTATTTGTCATAGTTGTTCTTTAAATGGTTGAAAACTTGTCATTTAGCGAGGCAAAAGTGTAGATTCTTATCGAATGACTGTTACTTTTTATCTCCCCAATCTTTTATATGGTGGAAAACTTAAATTGGAAAGTTATGAACATTAACACAGGTATCAAGCAAGCTGCAATCTTAGCCATCGGCATCATTGCGCTTGGATGTTGCATCAAGTCGGGCTTGGATGGCTTGGTAGGTAAAGACCGTAAGGTCGTGGTGAAGGGCTTGTCAGAGAAAGAAGTCGAGGCTGACAAGGTGACGTGGCCTATCTTTCAAAGGAAATAGGCAACGACTTACCCGAACTCTATCAGAAAATTAATACTACAACGCATGTCATTAGACATTTCTTGATAGCCAATGGCGTGAAAACAAGTGAAATCAGCGTGAATGCTCCTGTCGTCATCGACCTCAATGCTGAGCGGTATGGTGACAACAGGCAGCCTTATCGCTACAATATCACGTCTATTATCACGGTTACATCTAACAATGTGAAGCTTGTGCGCAGTATCATTGCCCGTCAGGGCGAACTTCTCCAAAAAGGTGTCGCTATCGTAGATGGCGGTTACGACAACCCTGTGAAGTATGAGTATGTCGCTTTTCGCAAGATGAAACCCAAGATGATGCAGGAGGCGATAGAGAATGCCGAACAGACAGCCAGACAGTTTGCCGAGAACAGCAAGAGTAAACTCGATAAGATCATGAATGCCGACCAAGGCCAGTTCTCGATAGAAGACCGAGACTCGAACACGCCTTATATTAAAAAGGTGAGGGTGGTCACTACTGTCACTTATTCGTTGAAGGACTAACCCTGGCAAACAGATATTTTCTTTAGAATGTGGAGGGGGGCGAACGCAAGTGTTGACCCTCCTCCGCATTCTCTTTGTTTGTGGAAATTACCATCCTTCAGTTTTGGCAGAAGTAACGGAAGAGCCTCTTTAGAAGGTATGGGATAGAGGCTGTTGGGGGGATTTGAAAGGATTAGGCATTGAAACAAGAGGGTGTGTCAAAAGTGACACATTCTCTTTTTAACAATTAAAGCCCGAACTTTCACAAGCTCGGGCTTTGTCATG